>SMEO01000016.1_pt1 | contig 108076 bp, 131 predicted proteins | sample 2456251 | NCBI WGS metagenome assembly SMEO01 (sample SAMN10132594, study PRJNA489261) | soil metagenome | isolation source: day1 control-silt loam soil ammended | place: USA | reverse complement strand
AGCTTCTTTACCTTGCATTAAAGCTGCAAATATTTCCATGTTTTTCTCATGGTCTGCCAGATAAACATTTTTTAGAATTGTGTCGTTATCCATTAAAGATAAGTTAAATTTGATTGCTGTATTTTGCATTGATAAAGCTCCATAGTTGATAAAATCAATTATACAGCATATACCGCATAATAACAATATTAAGCTTTTATTTATGCCATTATTTTTACCATGGTTTAGGCTTTATTTTGGCAGTAAATTCGCGTTCTTATTTATTTGAAAACTAACGTCTGGTTGCGTTAGCAAACAGCGATGTAGCGTAAGCGTGGAGCATAATACAGGTAAAAAAAACTCTGCCGAAGCAGAGTGTAAAAATCGTCCTCAAAATTAGGAGGACAGAGGGGTTTAGTCAAGAAAATGAAACTATACAATTAGGGGTTTGTTTAGCTTCACTCTTGATGGATTAAATAATAAAAGATAATACAAATAAATGCAAACATTATATTAACATTAAAAAAATATAATAGTTTGTTTAATAACAAAGTGAGCCATTATTTAAATGGCCCAGAATTAATTAAATTACTGTTCATTCTGTTTCTCTTTTTGGCGTAGATATTTGATTAAGCAACCTTGAAATGCTGTGCAATTTCTTGGATCAGGACTTCTTTATAGTCCTGTTGTTGTAATGGATGGCTAAAGATGTCCAATTGTAGATTGGTCATCTGGGAGAAGGGGATAGTCGGATGATTAAAGAAAGCATCTGCATAACCCTTGATGACATTTTGAAAATCCTCGAACCCTGACAAATCGTTATCAATAAAATCTTGACAATGAATATCCAGAGTTTGAGATTCAGGATGATAAGAAACTATCCCATAGACACGGCTATCGTCTGTTGTATCGGAAGATGCTGCACACAATACGTTATTAAAGGTGAATTCAATACCAAATGAAACAGTCCCTTCAAGTGGTTGGGAGGATGGTGTAAATAAACGTACTTCACGGATCAAGCGCATAATATCGACATTCGGGGTTAGTCCGGATACCAAGTTATTTTTTTGCTCGATCTGGTACTCCAAAGTTCCTGCACCATCTTTAAGGCGCAAGTAATGAATGCTGTCGCTATCATCCTCCATATAATGAATTAAAAAATCTTGGCCCAAAGCTCTTACCAAACTTTCCTGTAACTTGTCATGGCTGATCAGTAGAAGCGTGGATTCAGATAGCGCGTGTGGACTGATGATAATCAATTCTTCTGGTAGAGCTGCTGTGATAGCTGAGCTGACGGCGTTGGCATGAACACGGATGATTGATTTAAAAACGTCTTTATTCATTTTCATCATCCTTTTTTTCGGCTGTATACGCTGTGTTTTCTATCATGAGTAGTTTTGAGGTGTCACCATTGATTGAGCTGATGGCAATTTCCTGTAAGCGCATTTGAATTGATGATTGAGCATTTGCTTGCGCTTCTTTTGCGGTCTTGTCCAGAGATTCACTGGCAAAATCCAGACTTGAGCTAAGATTAGTAGGAAGCATTGAGATTTGGTTTTGGGCCTTCTGTACCAGTTCGAGTACAGCTTTGCCTGTCTTTTTAGCTTGAATGGCCTCAGATAGCTCTGAGAGCGCACTCATGGCGTTACCAACTTGAGCCTTAAGCATCTTCTCAAGTTCAGCTTTAGACATGTCTAATGAGCTTTCAAGCGGTTCTATATCTGGAAAAGGAACAACTTCTTTATTTAGTGATGACGGCCCTTGTTGAATAGTGACTGGTGTACCCTGACTGCTGCCAATGGATTGAGCAAGCGATTGAAAACTAGCATGGGTTAATGCGACTTTAATTATCGGCTTGCGTGTGCCATACACCCGATTATCACCGTATGAACGATGCAGTTCAGCCGGTGCAATCTCAAGGGTGATGTAGTCGCTATGTGGGAGGTCAGAACCTAGCAAAGCCACATTACCACCATGGCTATTGCTTAGACGGATTACACCGAATGCAGGGTGATCATAAACTTCTCTGTTTAATGGATCATTTGTTGTTGTACTACGTTTGACTGGTTTCTGCTTATTCATTGTCATGCCTCAAATGCAATAATTACATTATACAGCATATACCGCAGATAAGGTATACTATTTTATATTATTTTAACAATATAGTCTGAATTTTTGGATTCTACTATGATGTCAAACCGATCTTTATTAATCCCTGTAAATATCTCGTCCATTGCATTGCGTAATACGCCAATGAACTTTTTATAGTCATTCTGGTTCTTGTGTAGGTTGCTTGTAGCAGCAAAAAAATTAATATGTTCGCCCATTTTACTTGTGAACTCACACCCATTCTTCGTTAAAAAAATGGTAATCCATGAACCTACAGGTGAAAGAATACGATCAGTCGGGTAGAGGATGAATTCTTTTAATTCATGATTAATTTGTTTTAATTCGCAATGTAATTGAATGATGTTAGTCACCCAATATCTCCTTTCATTAGAATTGTTTGATGTTTGAATTATTTTAAGGAGAGAGTAGCAAGCCATGGCCCACATACTCTCTGGATAAAATTATGATGCTGTTTTTACTGCTTCAATGTTATCAAGTACCTCTGTATTAGATTCCTTATTCTTTAGTGGCATATCATCTACTTTTAATGCTTCTAATTCGACTAAGGAACCAATTTTAAGAAACTCGTCTACAGTCAAAACATTGTCTTTTTTGGCTTCGTTTATCAATTGTTTTACTTCTGGAACATAATTCATTTTTTCTATGTTCCACCCATTTGAATGTGTTAATAAGACATCGACCATTACAGGTTTCTGACTGGCATTTTTGATACAGATATTCAGACCATCATTTTTAACAACTTTATGAGATGCTGACTTGTCACTATCGAGCTTCAAAGCTCCTGAGTGAATACATTCTAAAGTGATTTGTGTATACGGCGTTACTTCATTTAAGAAATGAAGATATGAGAGTTTTTTAAGTCCTAAAACACTATCAATATGCGAATATAAATCGAATTCATCTGTCGGTTTTTCGGTGATCTGGGCCAGAACTGCATAATCATCAGAACTAAAATTTATACTCTGTTTTTCTTGCCCACATCCGGATAAACCTGCGACTGAAATACCTACTACTATTAATGTCTGTTTAATATTAAGCATTATTTTCCTACCCTGCTTGTACAAGTGTTGATTGATGTTTATCGGTATTAGTCGATTTAGATTCGCTATCAGAAAGTTTCTGAATAAGTGACTCGAATTGTTTTTTCTCTTTATGCTTCATCACGGCCATGATTACGCAAAACACAGTCAACCCAAAAAATATTAAGGTTCCAGTGAAGCCGAAATTCCAAAAGTCGAAAGTAAATAAGGATGTTTTTTCAATGTATTGAACTTGTTCACTACTACCAAACATTTTTTCAGCAACGATTGGAGCAGCGACTCCAAGCATCATAGTTGTAATGGCTATTATTACAGTACTGAACATGTTGGATGATCCACCCTCTCTTTGAGTCATCATAAAGATAGTAAAAAACACAAAAATCGAGCCTAATGTCATCATCACCATTCCCGCAGCATCAATTACAGACAAAATGGTATCAATTTCACTCTGGAAATCTGATGAAGTAGATACTGTAGATAATGATCCATTGGCTATTCTTTCTACCCTTTCAAAAGCAATATGGTAGTTTGAGGCAAGATAGTTATAACCACTTAAGATCGCCAGATAAAAAGCTGCACTCTTAAATCTACGCATTTTATTGAGAACTTGAGCCATAACACGCTCAATTTCCACCAGAACAGGCATGTCCTTGTCTTTCTTGTTGCTGTTAATAGTGTCATTCAGATGATAAAGCGTGATTGCATTAAATCGCTCTAGTATCTCTATTTGATGATCAGCATTCTTGATTTGGTTTTGGATGTTTTTAACTTTGATATTGTTTAAAGCTACGATACTTAAGGCATCTGTTTTAAGTGGGTCATTTTCTTCAAGAACATTGGTGGCATGAGTCAGAGTGTTAATCACAACATTAAAATCTTGGACTAATTTTTCAGCCTCTAATTTTCCAGTTTTGATGTCATCAATAAATCTTTCAAGTTGGGATTTGAGAGAGGGAAGGTTTTTCTCAAGTACAGCCAAATGACCAAATTTAATGAGATCGTTTTTGGTTTTTAAAAGTTCAATATTCTGGGTGATTTCCTTTACAAGAAGGTTACTTTCCTCAATGGGCTGTCTAATTTCAATAATATTAGGATCAAGATCAGTCAAAGTGCTAACCAAGCCATATATTAATTGTTTGTTGTGAATGTTATTAAAAGTTGATGGAATCATTGTAATGACCAATGCAAATGATTAGATTTTATAGTATAAAATATACCACAGAAATACAATATTTAGGTGTGAATTAAGCAGCTAGTTTATTACTCAAAACCGCATCGAATGGCTGCGATTTCTGAAAGACTTATGGTAATATACTTATGCGATTATTATGAGTTTAAATTATGAGTATTCATGTAGAAAAAGAAATTAAAGAGCAACGTAAAAAACTCATAAAATATATTAGAATCAATGGTTATCGTATCATTTTTGGCATTACAGCTTTCCTGATTGGTTCAGCTATTTTTATGGCTTGGGTGGGCAATCATTACCATGTAAACATGATCGTTAGTGCCATGATCTTTGTATTTATCGCTTTTGGATTGGCGTTTATTTTGGGCATTGCCTTATTGGAGATATTTGTATTAAAAGTTAAAAAATATTCCGATAAACAAGTTTCAAAAACTTATGAAACTTTAGTTAATATTGAAAAAAAGAAAAGATTGGATAAATCTAATAATTAAATAATATTCTTTGTGTTTGTTAATAATAAACATTAAAATTTAGGAATATTTGTATAAAGATATTTTTTGGGAACGATTCATGACTTATCTCAAGCGTAGTATTGCAGCACTTCTTTTTTCTGGTACAGCTTTAAGCGCCGTGGCAAATAGTAATTACTATTCAGATCGTACATTATGGGATGTTCACCCATACTTGGGAATTGATGTGCAGAATATAGACTATTGGGCGAGTAGAGATCGTATTGATATGATCGGGGTCGTTGGTGGTTTGCAATTTAATGATTATTTGGGTTTGGAGTTAAACTGGTCGCAAAACACTGGCAAGGTTGGAATCCTGAATGAAGGTCAATTTTCAGAAGAAATCAAGATCAAGCACTACGGCGTAGGTGTGACATTTCAAGCTGATCTATATCAACGTTTGTATGCCAAATCCTATGTTGGCTATGGCAAGATTGAAGCTGAGAAAGTATTTAAGGAAGATGTGATCACCGCCAAACTAGGTCTGGGTTATCAAATAAGTCCTGACTTCGCAGTAGAGGCCACCTATAACAACAGCTTTACAAATGATCCGATTAAAGGCTATGCGAACAGCAACGGCGCGGGTATCCAGTTAAAATATTATTTCTAATCTAAGTTAAAACAAAAAACCCAAGACCGAATCTTGGGTTTTTTTATTTATGAATATTTCACTTATTGATAAGCTGAATAACTTCATCCATTGAAAGTGTACATTTGAATTGTCCGTTTGAGTTGTAACTTTCTGGAGAATGTTCATCTACATAGTAAACAGTACATTTTGAGTCATTAGATTCACTATCATCTACACTGGTAATCTTATAAATAGTGCCTGAATAAAGGGTTATAGAGCCTTTTCTTCCATTTTGCCAAACTAAAGGGAAGGTGATTAGTTTGCCTTTTGCTGCCGACATAAGAAGCTGTACGACTGATTTAAGTGGCTCTTGAACTGGTGTTTCTACAGAATGCGTTGTAGTGGTATCAAACATAAATATTCCTTGGTTCAATCTTCTGATTCAAAATCTGAAATCGATTGAATCTTTTTCAAAATTTCTTCTAGGCATGTAAAGGCGAACATCTCAGTATCGATACCGTATTGCTTTTTGATAACTGAATATTTCTGCTCAACTGGATTAAATACTAATGTCCAATCACTCCATGAATCATCACGAATATTTTCCAATGTGATGCTTTTCACGCCTGTTTCTGGATTGACCTTAAGATTTTTGAAAATAAACTCGACTTTTGATTTTAACAGTAAGCGTTCATCTTCCATATCTGATTCAAACTTGATGGCAAAACAGTACTGTTGAGTAGCACAATTAAAATTACCTGTCTGAATTAGCTCATATTCTTTTAACAGACTTTCCCGATACTCAGTGGCTACATTTGTTTCATTCGGGGTGTAATTGAAAACCATATCCCAATCTTTTTGGCCGTTCAGGTTTTGAATATGAAAAGCATCACGAGAAGTACGAAGCTGAAAAAGTTCCTCTCGTGCCTGTTTTAGTCTGGATTGTGCAATCTCAAAAGCCTGTTTTTTTTCATGAACATCTTGCTCTACTACTTTAATGAGTTCATCTAGGGTTAGGGTGTCTTTAGCAGCGATATTATTCATTGTTTTTTACCTCTGGGCGCGATATTTAATCTGACTTAGTTTCGGGATACATCAGTTAGGTAATAGGTCTTGTCGGAGAGCTGTGGCTGATAAAATCTGCTTGCTGAACAAATAGGGGTAAACACGAAAGCATCCCCTTTATCCATGCCGAAATATTTTCGTATTTCTTGAGAGGTCGCTCTATGAGCCAAGATTCCATGACCGCTATTAACAGCATCTCGATTAAAGAACTCTATCCAGTTCTCACGAGCTAGAACGCATGTGAAAGCAATTACGGCGGTGATCCGGTGCTTACGTTTTAAGTCCTCGCCGTTTGGCGCGTAGTAAGCGAAGAAATGGCGTTTTCTTGAAGTAGTCTGGTTCATAATTCAGTTTTGTACCGCTACTAAGAAAGTAGCGGTTTTTCATTGGTTTCAACAGGAAGATCAAATTCAAAAGCACATAAAGCCATAACAGATTCGCAGAAGGTTTTTAGCTCATTTACGATCGTGTCATGGTCTGTATTTTTATAATGATCATGGATTGGCAAAGCTGATTTGGTTTCAGCTTCATAAGCTTTAAAAAGATTTGTGCCTTTTGGAAGGTTGGTAATCAAATCAAATAAATAAGCGTTTACTTCGATTTGGTTATTGAAATTTGGGTGACAACCATCTTTAAAAAATAAGTGCCATGCTTGGTCTTTTGCGTAAAGCAAAACCTCATCATTCACTGGTGAGTGAGATTTTTGATTGGAAGTTAATGTTTTCATAATATTACCTCAGTTGATATACATAGTATATAGCATATACCGCACAAAGACAATATTAATTAAATATTATATACATAATAAAAACAGTAGTTTATTAATTAAATAATAAAATAAAGTATGTTAAATATTTTGTATATGTTTTATAATATCTAAATCAACTTTGGAGAAATACCATGACAATTAATGAATTCGACTTTGCTAAAGCTAATCAGCGTATTGGTAAACCTGCGATTAATGACCACAACTTTTATAGAGTTAACGGTCTTACTTTGGTCATGTCACACGGAGATACTGAGGAATTTAATCGTATCTTCCTGATAGCTGCGCCATCGGCTGCACATGCTCAAGTATGGGTTGAGATGCACTTTCTATTAGAAGAAAGTTTTAACTCGCATCAGGAGCTTAAAGAGGCGATTCAGGAGCATACAGTTGATGAAAATGAACAGGACTGTATTGCCTCCGGTTTTCTTGGTTGTGTGGATGTAGGAAATTATAAATATCGCTGCATAGAGAACGTTATCGAGATTACTAAGGAATATGCTCAACAGATGTATAGCTTGGGTGATTACTATGAATCAAATCTAGGTGCAAACCCATTCAGTTAAATTAAATACGAATAAAAAAGGCCGTAACATGATTCACGGCCTTTTTTGCTTTTAACTATTCAGGATTATTAAAAGTTGATTCAGTCGGGGGAGGGATGCTTTAAAAATTCGATCCATAGCTCTTATATTTTAATCACGCCGGTATCTTTCAACTTTTTCAAGGTTTCATTGGTCAGGTTATACGGCGTGATAACGTCATGACGATCTTGAAGATGCTGATAGCTAATAGGAGGCTCACCGATCCCTGCGAAGTCATACAGATGCTTTGCTGCATCTTCATAATAAACCTCAACAGGAAAAGATTTAGCCCCATTCGCTAAAAGCCAAAAGGTACGAGTAACACCATTCGTAAAGCCTAAGCAGGGCCGATCATCAACATATCCTGCCGATATGTTAGCCAATGGTACTGGACTTTCAATATTGGCGAATCCATCAGCAGCGTCTTTGTACTTATAATCCTGTGGCATGTCTTTGATCAGTACACAGTGATTTGATCGCCGTAAGGTTTCCTCATATAAAGACGATATTAGCCAGTAGTAATAAAACTTGAGTGCATCAACCATAACAACATAAATCTGTTGATCAATGGCCCCAAAATCGCAGCGCATACTGCATGTTTGAGAGTTTGCAAGTGCAATCTCCCAGACAGCAGATTTATGGTTAATCGAAGTTAAAACAGGCGTTTCAGGAGCTTTATAAGAATTTGAAAATTTTTCCTCAAGCTTGAAGATTTCAAGTTTTTTTAAGTGGGCGTAATGCGTTCTAAGCGGAACCAAAATATTACTTTTCATATCGTACATTCCTTTACCAGTTCTTAAATCAGATCAAGTGGGAGCTTGATGCTTCAAGGTAGTCAAAATTCAAATCAAGCAAGCCATCTGAAACCAGATTCGTAATACTGATAATCCAAGCTAAATCTTGACTGGTAATTTTTCCAGAAAGCAGTTTTCTAGCAGCACTTTCCTGAATTCTATTACGCATATTAAAAACAGGCTTTGCAGCACTGTTAACACTTAAGACCGGCATGAATGACTTAAAAGTTGTCGCAATAGTACGAGCTTCCTTAACAAATTCACGCACGCAAACGCTCACCTTTTCTATGAATTGCGCCGATTCAAAATACTGACGGTAAGAAACAAACAATTCTACTGCGAGAAGATGTGCTAAAACTTCTTCGACTTCTCTGAGATCGCCGTCTTGATTAACAGGTACTGGTTGTTCAAACAGCAACTCAGTGCGACTTTCTAAAAAACGTAAAGTGTCTGGGTGCATCTCACCATCTGCAATTTCTACAGCGTGAAAGAAAACAGCTAATGAAGTAGGGGTAATGTGAGTAATTCTAGGTAATTGATTCATGGTTAAATATCTCAAAGTTGATACCAATCATTGTATCAAAATTGAACATATACCGCAAATAAACAATACCAAATAATTATTAATATTTTTGTTTTTTAAAAATAGTGTGCAAGCGAACACAACAAGATTACAAACTGTATTAAGTCAAAATGAATCTTTTACTGAGCTAAGATATTGATCAAGGTTATTCAAAAGAAATAACCTAGTTATTATTTTTTATATCAGTATATTCATAATTAAATAGCATTTCAGTAAATGATTTTTTGTTGGGATCGTTTAAGGCTTCTAAGTCAATATTTGCAGATGCAAAAGCACATAAACCACCAAGCACGAAACAACTTGCGATAAAGATTTTTGAAAACTTAGACTGAACTTTTTGATCAGACTTAATATTTAAATCATTATTATTCATAAAAATATTCTCGTTTCAACGAAGATAATAAGGATTAATACTTTCAAAAATATTTCAGTATTAACGTCAACTATCTCACGGATTCTATCATTAAAATGGTAAAGCATAATAGGGAATAATTGGCCGTCTTTCCTTTACTTTGCAAGTTATCACTTTTAGATTGGTATGCTTTTAAATAGATACTATTGGATAGATAATTCAGTCGGGTCAGCCATGTTATGAAATCCGCATCCATTCCTTCTTTGTACTCTATTGGTACGGCTGCGTTAGCAGACAACCACCAAGCGTAAGCGTGGGTCCATTGAAAGAGTATGAAGCATTAAACTCCATACTCTAAGTGAATCATTTAGGGCATCTAATCCTCAATGCCTAATTTGAGGTTTTGGCGGTGGCAGTAAGATGCTTCATTTTTTAGAGTCTTGATATAGTAAAGCACAAGGATTAAATCATCGGTTTTAAGGCTACGATCGGTCAGGTTAAAGAAATTATCTTGAGGTTTAAACTTAATCTCACGGCTTTCGCATTCATCGTTATCCATGATGATTAGCACTTCATCAATAAGATCGCTGTCTACATCGCGTAGGGTATGAAGGTTCTGGGTTTTATACATTGCATGGATCAGGCTTTTGGTTGTAAAGCTTTCATGGATCAGCTCATATTTAATGTCATAGACTTCAAAAACAAACTCATTTTTACCGATCCAAAGAATGTCTTTGATAAACACCATAGCGATCTTAGCCCATTCTTCTGCACTTCGGCTCGTATCGAAATTAAGCTTGAAGTCACCTCGGTCGTCACCCATGAACTTGATAGGGTTGATATACAGGGATTGATCATTAACTTCCAGAGTGCATTTTTCTTTAGCTTCTGGCGTGCTTAGAGTTAAGTCGATTGCGCCGTATTTTTGGCAAACTTCATGCTCATCAATTTTGATTTGTTCTTCATTAAATTGAGCAACAAGTAAAGCCATTACTTGAGTAGTAAGTTCTGAGTATTGTAATGTTTGGCAAATAGCTGTGATATTCATTTTTCATACATCCCAAAGTTGATAAATACATTATACACCATATACCGCAGATAAGGTATATTTATTCGATATTTTTATGTTTTTTTGATTTTAAACTTCTGGAATATGCTCTGAAATCCTAGTTGATTCAGACCTGAAAGAGTTCGGCCACCCTTATTCTCTTTAAACGATAAGCCAGATGCGAAAGCAGATGGATTAGTAGCGTCAGCGTGTACTAACTTTTTTTAAGCACCAAACGAGCGTAGCTGTAAGCCAATGGGAAATATATGACTAGAGAAAAATGTATAGGAGATTAAGCAGCAGAAGTGAGGTGCGTAAGCACCGCCGTAATTATCATTAAATTCCTGAAACACACAAAAAAAAGAACTCCGTTAAGGAGTTCTTCTATCTAATTTAAATATTCATCTACAGTAATTTTTTTGAGTTTTATAATAGAGAAATTAAGCTACATGACATACAAAACTTCTGAAAATTCGTGCTGCAATCAGGTAATCTTCTTCGCTTAGTGCTTCGATGCGATTTAATTTTACGCCTGATAAGCCTACTGTTTCATAGTACTCGCCATTATGACTAAAACCCTGATCATTTGCGATAGCATCCAATAAGGCTGATTCAAGCTGATTTTGGTCGAATCTTTCCGGTTCACTGACCGATGCAATGTATGCAGTCGGTAGGCTAGATTCGCCATCTGTGATGTTAAGGACTACGCTGTAATATTTAGTTTGCATGATTAATGATTCCTTAAAAATTAAACGACTTTAAACCCTGACTTATTTTTACCGATGGTTAACTCATAGTAGTAGGCCACATCGAAATAATCACGAGCGGAATCACTGTTGCAATAATAGTCACAACGAATACTGGCAAAAAGCTTCTCCATGAGTTCCAGAGCTTGACCAGAGAACAGTTTATCGAGCTTATATTCACTACAAGGAAGTGACTGTGGTTCATCAGTTTCTTGCTCTAAGTTGCTTAATACAATTTGTAAATACTCACGATCTGTACCAAGTAGGCGGCCATTCAGAAGCTTATCTTTGATGGTATCGAGCATGTTCTGTTTCAGGTCGATACTGCAAGACTGGATATTGACCTTTAGAGCGGAATAATCTTTGATGCGTGCAGTTACACGAAGATTAACACCTAGATCAGTTGCACTTTGCTTGATTAAACCCAAAACTTTTGACTTTAAAGTATCAGTAACCATTGTAATCTCTGTAATTATTCAATAAAGACATTATACAGCATATACCGCAGATATAGTATACTTTTTCAAATGTTTTTAATTTTTCAGCTTTTAATTTTTTTTAAATATCAGTTAGAAGAACAGTCGGACAGGGAAGGTTATAAATTTTGTGACACGCCTTTTTTGAAGGCTTAAGGGTGTTTGCGTCAGCTAACAGCCGGCAAGCGTAAGCGTGGGGGCCTTAAATTCGTTTTAGTCGCCGTTACCTTACTGATTAGCTCTATTTTGCCGATATAAATTTGGAAAATTAATCAAACTAATGAAGATTTAATCAAATAAATATTTAAACGTTCTTGAGAGTTATAATAAGATTATCACCGTATGATGAAGATAAATTATGATAATGATTTTTATCGGTGTCAGTATTACAAACCAGAATAATTGAACATCGAGGGTACAATAGTGCTTAACTGTTTTATTCTCGTTCTACACTTTCAGAATATTTTTTATTTATTTGGGCTATACGGAATAACGTGTGGGCAAGCTTGTATGAATCTTATGAAAAATATACGAGTAACAACGGGGGGTAATAATGTTTACGTCTATTTTATTAGGCTCTTTTTGCTTAATAGCTTTAAGTGCCTGCGGTGGAAACAATGATTCTTCAGCACCACAAAATGAAAAAATAACGATAAAAGAGCAAGTCTTTCAGAAGCTAGAGAATGAAGGAAAATTACCAAAATTGGAAAGAACAGATTCAATTTTAGGGATTGATAAGGACCAAAATGGCATCCGTGATGATATTGACGCTCATATTGAACAAAAATATAAAGATGAACTTGAAAAAAAAGCGGTTCAACAATTTGCAAGGAATAGTCAGCAAAAAATGGCTGTTAATTTAGAGAATGAAGTTGAATTACAAGCATCATCTCATGAAGCTGATAGAGCAACGACTTGTGTTTATAAAACATTCAAAAGTAACCCGAATATAGACGCATCCGATGTAATTGATGAAATAGGAAATATGACTACAAATACCAAAAAACGCCTACAGGCTTATTACAAATATAGTGATGCTTTAGATGGTTTTGTGTTCACGATACCACAAAGAGATTACTGTGATGAATAAGAAGCTATAGTGACCAAATGGCTATACGGAATATTCTTAAAACTTAAATTCCACTACTTATTCCGCATAGCCTTTATTTGAAAAGTAGGCATGAAACTTTACTACCTAGTTTTCAACTTTATTACTCAAAAAAGCCTCTGTTCGTCAGAGGCTTTTTCAATAAGACATTGATCAGTAAGGTAGATCAAAAGACTTATCTACATTTCCTAAATCTTCTGGGCTGTAGTTGGGATCAAACGGCGCAAAATCTTGTGGGTGGGGTTCTGCATTCGCATTGCCTTGATTATTTAGATTCGCATAGCCTTGTGACTGCTTTGGCTGTTGTTGTGCATTGCCTTTGCTGTGACTGCTGATCTGACCTGTTTCACCGCTAATAATACTGAACTGCTGAGCGTGGATTTCTGCCTTTTCACGGTTCTGACCTGAGTTGGTATCAATCCACTTGCGATAATCAATATAGCCAGATACAAATAGTGAATCACCTTTCTTAAGCTTAGATGTGATTTCTGCTGCTATGCCCCAGAGGATCACAGTATGCCATTGGGTTTTTTGCTTATCGCCATAACCTGAGTTGGTTGCAATTGAGATCGTAGTTCTAGCATTATCGCTGAAAGCTTTGAACTGAGCATCGCTGCCCAGATTCCCCAGAATATTGATCTGGTTGATCGTTTGAAGTGGGTTATCCACCTTACTGAACTGCTGAACATTAATTTCAGATTTTTCGCGTGGTGCGCCAGTATTTGCATCGGTCCACTTACGGTATTCAAGAACACCAGTGACATACAGGCCATCACCTTTTTTGAGCTTTTGAGCAGCTTCCGCAGCTTTCCCCCAGAAGATTGCTGTATGCCATTGAGTTTTCTGTTTATCACCAGTACCGATATTAGTTGCAATTGATACAGTTGTTTTAAGTGTTCCATTAGGCAGGGTAGAGAATACTGGATCGCTACCGATATGGCCCATTACGTTTGAAATACTGATAGTTTGCATCTTTTATTACCCTTGCTGTAAGTCTTATTTATACCAATAAATATACAGCATATACCGCAAATATACAATACCATATTAGATATTTATTAATAAATTGCGTTAGTTAATGTATCTGAAAGCCTGAATATGCAAGAGTTTGAGAGTCTTTGGCTTTTCAATATTAAACTTAATTTAATTGGGAATATCAAATCCTAAATAATAAATAACTTTTAAAGCCTATCCCTTTTATGACCGTATCTGGCTGCGTTAGCCGGCAGATTAAAAGCGCAAGCGCGGGACCTGATTGGGCAATACTCTAGTCCGATGAACTATTGTATCTTTTTCCGAATATCAGGTAGGTATGATGTCTGGTAAATGAAGTTAACAAATTGCTCTAATTTTTTTGGTTGAACCTTAATGCCCTTAATGCCTTGTGACTGATCCTTAGTTCAAGAGGCACAACTTTGAAACCTTCGGGTACTTCAATTGCTTGAATCATATTTTTATCCAATCTTCTCGATGTTTGGATATTGCTTCAATGTCCGGCCACTGGTTTTGACCGGATCACAAATTATAAAATCATCTTCTGTATTTGGTGAAGTTTGAATAAGGTATTGATCTACGCCAGTCGGCAGGATCGATACTGGAAAGTCAAATGCCTGTAGGTAATTATCTTCATTGATATATTGAAGGTCGTAGTCTGCCGGCTGCGGTTTTCTCGGGCTGATGCTGTTCTTTTGGTTGAAAGTATCCATAGCAGTCTTAAAACGGCGTAATTCTTCATTTTGCCATGAAGCTTCAACATAAATATCGAAGTTCTGGGCAATATCATCACGGCTGACATCTAAGTTTTTACGTTTTAATGTTTCATGCAAAGTATCAAACAAAGCATCATCTTTATTCTTAGCATGAGTATGGTAAAAGCGGTGGTTGCCATTTGCTCGGACTTCAACGACAAAATATTTCTTAAAAAATGGGAATATCATTTTCTGATCCTTAATCTAAACCAGTCATTGCAAGGCATTTAGGGCAAGTGATTAAATAGCTTTCATTGTCAGACATATCATCACTATAGCCAAATTTGGATTTTGCACCGCAGAGCGTTTGACCTGTGCTTCGTTTAAGCCGTCCATTCTGATAATCATCCAGTAGACGGACATGCGCCACCGTTGTTTTTTTCTGAGTACCCAAATAGTTATTGTCATGCAGCATACGCCATTGAATTGCGAATACACCACGCCACTTTACGCCTAAAGCAGAGTCAATTAGCTTAGCTTGTTCAGCCGTTCGAGCCTTTAGTTTTGCCTCTTTGATTTGGTATTCCAAATTTGAAAAATCATCTACTGATTTTAGGTACTTTCGCAAAGCTTTATGAAACTTTGTAAAGGCTTGTGCTTCTTGGTCACTACAAGCCTTAAGAAAACCTTGCTTGAAAAAAAGATAGATTGGCTTGTTATCCATGAGATCAGCGATAAGTTTCTGATCCAGAATTTTGACATTACCGCACTCACTATTCAGGCGTAGACTCGTTTCATAAACCTCTGATATATCTTCCTTAGTCACTTTTAATGTGTCGATTGCGGCGATGCTTGGAGTCATAAAAGCGATACTGCAACGGCGCGTATCATCAAAGAATTCCAAACACTCTGATGGATACTCTGGTGGTACAGGAATATCAGTGAACTCATGCGCTATGCCGTATTCTGCTGCAAGCTGCAATACATCCTGAAAGTTATCAAATTTATATTTAGAATAATCTTGATTAGGAGAGCGAACAAAAATGGCTGAAAAAGGTTCTTGTTCTAATGTGGCTGTATTACTGTCAGTTTGCATATATTTGATCCTGTAGTGTATTGATCCATCAGTGTAGGGTTAACCCCATAACACGCAATTAACGGCGATTTATGGGGCATTCCTGAACGGTTAAGCTGCTTCCGTTAAATCCCATGGGAATTCTGCATAATCTGGTTGAATACGGACAATGTGATAAGTCACCAGATCAACAAATGATTTGCATAGGGAATCTTTATAGCCATTCATTGATGAACATTGATAATTGATGCAGTCCATCAGCTTGATGAATCCTAAATATGTCATTTGTTTAGCATATTTATATGCTTTGTGCTTCTGATCAAGAACAAACTGAATATGAAGATCACGATTCATATCTTTGACATACTCTACGCCGTAGAGGTCTTGTAGAGCTTGAAAGTTCGTGGTGTAAATCAGTCGGGCCAAGAATTCAAAGTTCTCGCTGCGGAATAGATCGACATCAAAAAAATCGTTTTGAGCCAGTTCTACATACAATGCTTTATCAAAATCGGAAATATCCTTACGCTCTTGGATCAATGTATTGCCTTCAAGGTGCTGAGCCTTAAGTTTCAATTCCATAGACTTAAAGAAGTAAGCAGCTAAAGACTTCTGTTCACCGCCATTGTGTACGTCACGATGGATTAAGGCATATTGGATAGCAACGGCGAGATGGAACGGTTTTACTAAAGTAGCTGACATAAGAATAATCTCCAAAGTTGATAATTAGTATTATATCAGCATATACCGCAAAATAAACATACTATTTATATTTATTTATTATATTTTACTGTGATTTTGGTTCTGAGTATTCTGGGAAAGGGTGCGGCTGTTCTGGCCGAAACCAGAAAAGCCGCATTGCTTTGTCATGACTTAGCTGTTTAAGCGAAGCATCAATTGTCCATTTTCATAGATACCAGTAGTGATCATGCTTTCAGTCGCCTGAGCAACATCAAACAGGCCATCACGATCGATATATTTAATGAACTGGTCTACAAGGTCATGAACTTCTTGAACGTCAGCAATCTTGTGATCCCGCTCAATCAGGCCGTTATTTGAATAAAAACGGAGGTCTAGGGTTTTGTCTTGGATGATATTCATATCTGTTTACCTTTTAATATTGATTGGTTAGCAAATTTTTAGTCAGTTATTTTTCAGTATATTATCTGATGAATACGAAAGAAAAAGTGTTCATCTTGATAATGCCCATTATTCAGAGCAGTACTAGCTGCATGAGTTATGTCAATTAAACCCTCACGCTGAACCTTTTTCGTAAATTCCTCTATCAAGCTGTAAACCTCCTTATCATCAATGAACTTGATCTGTTCTACGACCGTAGTTTCAATATTTCCAAAAAGACGTAGTTCTAATAATTTACAACGGACCTTTGGTTCTGCATGAAATCTTTTTTTAGCTTGTTCAAGCTCATTAATGCGGCTATCAAAGATGTCCCTTAACTGGTCCCTAATGTAATCCGGTAGGTTATTGCGGTCCCGCATACTCTTAAGTGAGCTTTGCGGTAACGGATCACCATGCTTATTTTTAAGCTGTCGAGTTAACTGAGCAACCCATACTTCCCCATATAGAGCTTTACCAATCTGCTCTATATCAGGAATATCAGTCTGTTTCACTTCATTCGATTTAGTTTTCATTATTTAACCTCTGTACTAACCAGTGCTAGGGCTTCTGGGTGCTGATTTGGATAGCTCTTTTTAATGGCATTGCACAACATTTCTTGAGTAGAAGGAATTTCACGTTCAATGAGAGATTTAAGCGATCTCACCGCCTGACCTGTTTTGATATATTCCTCATCTTCCTTGGTCATCCCTGCAAATTTTGCCTCAAGCTTAGGTAGAAATTCTTTACGAGAAATAAGGAGCTGCTTTAAGTCTTTCAAATATGCCAGTGTGCCTTCACAACTTTGCTCAAAAGGTGGATACCATGAGCCTTTACAGCTAGTCGATGTAATGCCGTACCAGTCGCGTGTAAATCCATGGTAAGCAATGGTATTCGACTTCTTGTTCTGTAGTCGGATTGGACGGAAACAGCATGAGCATGTGAACTGTTCGCCTTGGTCTGGTCTAGGTTCTGCTTTCTTGCGAACTGTAGCGGTAATGATTTCTTTCAGCTCTTTATTGGCTATATGGAAAACATAAACCTCATTTAACAGATTGGTTAAACCAAAAAGGATCGGTGCAGGATCGGTATTATCATCCACCCATTTTGTGAGCTTGGTGAATTTTTTATAAGCACTTCCGATCTCATGCAAATTGGTAGGGCGGTCATAAACGATGGCATCAGACATGTCACCACGGCGATCTATTTCTTGACGGCCATGCAGCATTTCTAATTGAGCCTTAGCCTGATTGAAAACGTCATTAATAAGACTGGCAAACTCGTCTTTAAATTCTTTATAGCGTGCATTTTCGATCGCGCCTTCCTGTTGAGCTTTGATCAAAACTGCAATCAGGACAGCTAAACCAGTTTTATACTTAGTTGATTCAGCCACTAGATCATGCAGGATCGGCATATTGGTCGCCGTCCACTGGTTGATTTCAGCCATAGCAGTTTTAAGCGTTTCATCGTATTCCATCAGATGCAGGAACATTGGCTTAAGTTTGCCATAACGCCATCCAAGTAAAACAGACATATCAAGTTTAGTTAGATCAACAGTAGTGGCGGTATATAAGTTTTGAATATCGATCATCGGACTATGCCTGTGTAATATTTATCAATGATGTTATTATGCGTCATTAGTGACGCAAATTAAAGTAATATTTTGTATTTATTTAATTTTTTGCTTTTAAATAGCGATTATTTGATAGATGAAATACTCGAATTCCACCATAAAAAAATCTGGCGACATGCCTTCTTTGAAGGCTTAACTGGTGGCTGCGTCAGCAGTCAGCAAAAAGCGTAAGCGTGGGGCGCACATAAAAAACCGTTTTACTGACTGAGGATCAATAAAACGGCGTTGGGTCAAACGGGTGAATTATTTTGTGCTGTTACTGGTTGGGTCATTGGGGTGGCAGGATCATGATCAATGCCTCTCACCGTGATTTCTTTCAATCCCAGACTTCGCTTAAAAGCGAAATCTGAGAGTGATTTTAAATAGACTGGATCACAGTTTAATCGGTCTACGACTGGATCATTAGACATCATATTCCCCAGATTAAATGTATGGAAGGCCAATGTTTTCACCATACGCCGAAACATATTCAGCCATCTTTAAAACATCCGGATCAACCTTGTCGGAATGTGATGCTGTAATGTCTAACATGGCATCCAGATAGGCGCGTGCAATGTCCTGTTGATGGGTAGGGTGGGTTTTACCTAAACAAGTCGCCAGTACGCTAGAAGCTGCATCTGTAGTGCCTAATTTAATTAGGTTGTCAGCCAGTTTATTTACGATCTCGATTTGTGAAGGATCGACCGTCAAATTTTTAAGTGTGTAGGTATCCTTTGGCGTAGCGTTTTCAAAATCAGCCAGATTTTTGCTCAGTGCTTCAAAAAACTCAAAACTCGCTTTATTGCGTAGGTCAATATGCGTTGGTGCTGCGTTGAATAATGCGACAAAGCTACCTAGAAATGTTTCTACAAGGTATTTTGCTTCTGGGCGTGTAAGGGCCATCTGAACCAGACAATGCGGCAACGTTTTGAACTGGATTTCATTGAACAGGCCCATAATGTTATTCAGGCATTTATTTTTAGCTGATGCTTCTTTGTGTTTTTGGTATGCCAGTACTTCATCAGAATCGAGAAAATCGGCAGCCGCTCGAATTTCGGAATGGTAGTTGAATGGTTTTGCTGCTAACTGAATAGACATTGTTATTCTCCAAAAGTTGATAGATTTATTATACACCATATACCGCATATAAGGTATATCTAATTAATATTTTTTTAATTTATTTATTAAAAAACCTTGGAATCACCAAGGTTTTAAGGGTTTTATGTCTAGGGTTTCACCAAACTAGGTTTATGAAATATCACATCCATTACATTAAAATTTGTTTAATACCAGACGGCTCTAAATTTGGATGCAGCAAAAGTACATCGGTGTATGAACCATTAATCGCTGAGCTAAGGACAATGCCTAACATATTGGCTTCTTCTGGGTTATCACTATGGCTCAAATCAATAAAAAAACCACGGAAATTCAAGCCAAGTGTATTTTCAATTTCATTAGAAATATGGGTGTTTTGAATAGCTTTGATGAAATCAGTTGAAAAAGGCTCATGGCATGTAAAGTTCAAATAATTATTGATATTGTTAATGGTGGTTTTTTCAAGGCCACTAATTGAGGCATGTTTCATAAGGTTGTATCTCCAAAGTTGATAATGAGATTATACTAAAAAAACCTAATTTAATCTTTGAATAATAAGTACATACGTCATTCTGTGTCGTCTGCTTTTAAATTTCCTTCATAAGAAAAAATGATTCAGTCGGGTCGGGGATGATTTGTAATTTTGCCGACATGCTTTCTTTGAAAGCTTAACTGGTGGCTGCGTCAGCAGGCAGCGAAAAGCGTAAGCGCGGGGCCAGATCATAAAAAAGCGGAAGGCTTATTCAGCTCTCCCGCTCTCGGTTTAAAAGTTACGGTCTATCGGTAGCAGATATTCTCGAATACTTGGTGGCTAAGCTGTAGGTTCATGACAAACTTAAGCTCACGTTCTTGGCCGTAAATGTCTGTCACTGTAATCAAGCCATTTTGGAATGAATAAGACACCGGCATTTTGGGATTAAAGTCATAATTCCAATCACTTTGATCAGAGTAAAAACGGTGAATCACGTTGGTCTTAGGTTGGTTAGCTAAGTCACATCCGGCCAAATTTTTAAAGTCGTCTACATTTTGCTCGGTATTATTGTCAATTAAAGCGCCGTCAACAGAGTGAAGGTAGTAGCCGAATTTATTGCTTAACAGCTTCTCTAATAATTCCATGATCATTCCCCTTAATGAATAAAGCCGGTATTTTTAGCAACGTGTTTCGCTACTGATTCTTTGGTGACTTCAATACGAGTAGAAGGGGTCGTATTGTCCGGATTTATAAATGCTCGGTAGCCCTTTTGGATTAGGCATATTGCTACTGTGATAAGGAGCGTTTGGGCGTGTTCGTCTTTATCCAGAATTATTGTTAAAGCAGTTTTAGCATCTTCAATATTTTCTTCTACAAGGGTAGAAAAATGGAAAAAAGGACTACGGCGGGTATATTCGCCATCGTCAACAAAAGTTGGTACATAAAGCGGATAATGGCCGTATAACGTACCTTTAATGAGGGGGCAAAACTCAAGATTGATTTTTTTGTTTATATACTTTTCATTGTTGAAACTAATTTCTGAATACGATCCATTTGTATGAAAAGCTTCAAGACAATGATTAAATACAGTACCGAAGTCCATATCATGTGATGGATTGCTAGGTAGAATTGTTAACTCACTTTGTAATGGCATTTTGTATATCTCCAAGTTGATATACATATTATACAACATATACCGCACATTTAATATAAAATATTTAATATTTTTGCTTTTAATTTTCGCTTTATTTGTTATGTATTTCTATCGGCCTTGGCATGGCTTAAATTCGCTGACATGCCTTTTTGAAGGCTTTAAGGCTGAATGTGTAAGCATTCAGCCCAAGAGCGTAAGCGGGTCGTTTTTGGACGGTCAATAATAATAATCAAGAATCAAGGTATGGAACTTCCGCATTTCTCCTGCCATAAACAATAAATACTGTCTGGTATTGAGAAGCATCTCGTCAAAGTAAGATAAGTTGATATGTTCATTGATCTGACGGACATCAAATTTATTTTTAACCATGTGATTTGTGCAGCTCTCATCATCAAATGCTTTTGAAGCTGCTGAATCCGGTGTACATACAAAAAAGATGCTTTTACTACCACTGGTTAAATAAAAAAAACGATAGGTCTTTCCATTACGACAATTTTGCCACACCGGTAATAATATCTCACACGAAAAAGTTACATCACCTCCGTATGTATACTCATCCCAAAGCTCAATCATTTCAGATCGGGATAAACTCTTTGTGTCAAAAGCTAAGCAGATTTCAGAATGGTCATTGTTAAAACCTAGCTGATTGCACATATCACGATAGTTCACCTCATCAAAGCTTTTAGTATCCTTAAATCTCTCTTTTTTAAAAATTTTGATTAAGGCTATTTGCTCGTCTGTGAACATGTTTTGCCACTGTGATTCTGGCAGGGCTTTTATGGCCGCTATAAATGCCTTCTTTTCTACTCTTTCTGAGTCGGCAATGTCCATATCTTGTCGGTTATACAAGTAGCCAAATTCTTCTCTTTCAAGATCAGCTCTCACCCAATACGCATTTTCTAGTTTACGATCCGCTTTACTCGGTAGCGGTTGGATACTTTGTAGATCAATATCATGATCAACAGGGGTGTGGACCGAACGCAGTTTGAAAATATTTTTTTGATAAAGATTCAGTGTTTTTAAATGCTTTGAAAAAGCAGAAATATGCTCGTTGTAGTTCTCATAGTAATTCAAGACATCCACTGATAAGGCGTATTTCTCCTTTGCTGCAATGTATGACGTTTGTTCCGTCATTTCACAAAAGCCAACATGAGGGAAACTTTGATGCTGTAAATATTTCGCCAGAGCGGTTCTGTTCTTGCTGTCTGAAAATTTATATTCAATATTATTGATCTTAAGCCACTCAAAGAAATTTTCATGAATCAGGTCCTTTGCTCGGTGATCAATAACCAATAGATCAGGCATTCCAGTCACTATTGGATTATTAAAACCAGAAACTTTAAAAACACGTTCCCAGAACGTTTTAACAAACGCTGATAATGATATGGCCGGATCATTTTTGTGATAGTACTTGGTGTATTTTAATGGCAGATTATCAACAGATATACCAAGTAAGCATAGGGGATTGAGCTGTGCATCCGCTTCCAGTGGTTCAGTTGAGCGCATAACACCATAGTCCGGATCAAAGAAAACACGTTTACAAGATTGGATGGTGAGATAGTGAATTATACTCATTTTATAAATCTTCTTTATTCGCTTTGGAGCGGTGTTGGGCTATACACATTCTTGTTTTAGAAATATTTCTGCTTTTAACCATGCTTGATAAGCGTTTCGGTCATGACAAACATATTTCGCGCCATCCATGATGACAAATAAGCGTGCTTCCTTTTTGACACACACGCAATTTGGATGTGTACCTAAAACCCGATTCTTCGGGCTATCGTCTTTACGCAGAGTTCTCGAATCTAAGCTCATGAATTTCTTAATCCCTGTTTAATTCAAGCTTAAACTTGCTTATATCGGCTTTGCAAGGGCGTTATTACATTGATCCGCATTAAGCATTGCTTGATGGCTTTTTAATCCTTACCCCTTCATTGAAGGCAATACGGCGTGATGCGTTAGCGAACAGCCAAAGAGCGTCAGCGAGGGGTCTTTGGATTTGATTGTGGATGTATGCCTCAAAGCCTAGCACAATGGCTAAGCTTTGAGATGTCATGCTTATGAATCATCGGTTAGCTTTATCGGTTGAGCATCTTTACGCTCTGCCGCTAAATACCGTTCAATGCAATCAAGTTCTGAACTTTCATAACTGTTAAACTTGCTTTGGATAAAACGCGCATACGATTCATTGATATAAGCTTCAACCAAGTCCAATCGCTCAAGTATTAAATCAGGGTTAAAGCACTGTAACCACAAAGTCGTAAAGTAAACAGAAGGCTGCTGAACCTGTTGTCCGTTATTGGTTAAGGTCATCTTAAACACTCTCCAAAACTTTTTCTTTAAGGCTTGGATATGGGTCAAGGTAATCACTGGCAATCATCTTAATGATTTGATCTCGGTCGCCTACATATCCCCATACTGCCTCAAGTTCTTCTGAATGATCTGCGGTACAGCTTCCACATGTTGAAACTTCTTCAATCTTGAATCCAAAGCATTCACCGGCGATGTAGTTGTTATAAAGTTCAACTTCACCCTTGAGGTATTCTTTCGCCTTTTCTGTATCCCACTCAAGGCCAACACGTTCAAAATCTTTATATGTAGAGAAAATAAAACCAACCTGTCCTGAGTCCCAAGGGCAACTAAAAGGTGTGGTCGCATACATAATTCCTGAATGTTCAAATTTGTATAGCGGCTCGACTAAAATCTTTTTTTGTTCAGGATCGGCATTCTGAATTTCTCGGATCAGGTCAAATTGAGATAGATCGTAATAATCTGCAATCTTGAGTTCTTTGGCGAGTTCATTCAGTAAATTGGTTGATTCTGCAAGGTTATCTACACAGCCTGAACGGTTACGTGGATCAACATAAAAATGGGAGATATTACCGTCATTATCTTCGCGTGGACTGGCACAGTCTTGATCATAAATAAGGCTAAAAGTTAAGTTTTTTGCACTTGTTGAGAATACGATGTCGTTCATAGGGATAGCTCCAAAGTTGATATGTAAATTATAAAACATATACCGCAAATTTAATATATCAAATGGGGGTGCGTGCGACACAATTTGACGCTCTTGATTTTATAAAATATCAATTCAAAACATTTACTTAACTTGAGTTTTATTGACAAAACTTTCGCGCTCCTTGCTTCTGAAATCAGGCTTTGGATGCGTTAGCAGACAGGGCATGAGCGTAAGCGAAGGGCGCTTATTATTGGATCGTTTTAACCGATGAATGTCTTTTAAGTAAAAGGAGAAGTTTGAGCATGAAAAAATGGCGAACTCTACCAAATATCTGAAAACTGGCCTCTCCATGGGAACATGACTTTTATAAAAAAATGAGGGATCGGATGTTTTTGGACCATATTTTTTAAAGTTTCTGTATATGGTCCTTTATCGCTATATACCGTTGGATTAGAAGGTAAATAAAATCCATAATCTCCTTATCAACTAAGGAGATAGATCATGAAAATTAGAGGCGTTTCAGAAGCAATAGCAACTTATTTAGGATGGGATGTAGCCGACCTGAGAGAGAATCGTTACCACTATGGCCGGACTGGAACATTGCAGATTTTTACCGTGGGTGAGGACTATATGACGGCGTGTAAGTCGGATCGGAAAGGGCCGCCTAAATGCCATAATCCTGATTACAACTTTGAATGGGTCTGCCTTGAATCAGATTTCTTTGGATGGAAAATTTTGCGTGAGGGTACTTTATTACCCTCATGCAATTGATTTTAGAGTTTTTGGTGTTTTTTGACATAATAGTTTTAAACTAGATTTTTAATACATCAAAAACAACTAACATTGTCATAATAAATGCAGAAACTATTAAGCTAAATGCTAAAGTTTTAGAAAATTTTTCCATTTTTAAATACCTTGTAGTTTATGACTCTTGTGGGAGAGTAATAAAGTACTCTCCCACAAATTTATAGCTTCCAACCTTCAAAAACTTGAAGTATGAAAAAACGTGGCTTAATGCCACCTTTGTTTGCGCCGTATACGCTCTATTTGATCAATTATGAATGGGTAGGGTATGTGAGGCTTCGACAAGTAAAAATAGGGCTGTAAACGTATTCTATGCCACCCGTAGGTGCGTCTTGTTGTTCAGCCAGTAAATAACCTTCTTTATATAGCTTTTTAAGCTTGGCACTCGCATTCGGTGCCGAAATATCAAACTGTTTAACAACCTTTTGAGTTGTAGCATTAGACTGGCTGTAAACATAAGATAAAATTTCTTTTGCACCAGATGGCAACTTGGCATAAATCGCGCCTGATCCATCGTTGTTCTTAAGCAGTAGTGGAGCATTGATGGCATGGAATCCATAAATCAAATTATCCAATACATCCTTATTTTCAACATGCGATACCACTACACCTTTTTGACTAAGTAACATCTTTGATAGTGAAGCTATGCTGTTACGAATGAAACAGGCATCGACCCCTGTAATCCCTTCCAATGAGATTTCAACTGATGTTGATCTAACCCAGATTTTATCCATGAGCTTAGATAGAATCTGGTTTCCATTCAGACTTCCAAGAATGAAATCCGTCTGAGTGTAATCAATCAGCTTCATTACCTGATAATCATACGCTGTATTAGAACTCATAAAATGGTTTCCTCTGCAAACTATATCTTATTGAAAAGGTCTTTTTCACGTTGGGTATGGACTGCCATATAAATATTTAAAGCTTCAAAATAGCTAATCTCTCCATCAGACTTCGCTTGGTTTATCAATTTTGCAATGGCTTGATCTGCTTCCTTATATTTCTGAACATCCGGATCATTAGAGAAGATCATAAGATTTTTATAATTTAGGCCAGTTTTATCGAGCTGCTTATCCAAACACTGATCAAACTGCTGATAATCAACGACCACTCCTTCCTTGATCCAGTAGTTAACATCACCTCTTAATCTATCTTCGTATTTTTCAACATCAGATTTTTCTACAGGTATGTAAGAAGAACACTTGAACATTACGCTTTGGATTACATCGTCTACGCTGAAATATTTACCATCCACTTCAAAATTTTGATAAACCTTATCATTCCCTCCTTTCTGGTTGTATTTGCTTAGATAATTGTCGGCAGCATTGAAGGTTTCTGAATATTGTGCCTTCGCAACATCTTCATCCGTTATATCTTCCATACACCCAATTAACCCAACAACAGAGGCAAGCAGCAATAACTTTTTCATTGATCTATTTTCTCCTTGAACGAAGGCAGTTCTGATTAGGGAGCAGGGTAGATGTAGCCGATTACTTCTTCCTGATTTTCATCATCAACATAAGCTGTTGGCATTTGATTTTGGTCTTTAGTCATTTGGGTGTGTCTAATTTTTTTTGGCCCTGCTTGCTCAATAATGAACTTAGGCGACTCCCATGGAAAACACATTAAAAAGTTATCTACGCCATTACTTCTAATAACTTTTAAACAACGTCTATATGTACGTTTGATGTCGGCAGGAATAAAGTTATTAGCTTTTCTAACTGTGTTCCCATTAGTGTGAAGATACCAATTATTATTTTCTTTAAACCCATAATATTGAATTCCTGCTTCACTACCGATTCGCCATTTATAGTCGTCTAATGGAATAAACCAAACAATCCTGCTGATCGGGGTATTGAAATCCATATCCTCCCATGGATCATTAAGAGAATATTTTGAGAAGTTAAGGCGATATTGTTTTCCATCACTGGTAATCAAAGCAGATTTCTCAAAATCAATATCACCTGTGATTTCTGTCCAGTCGGAAGATTGAGCCGCAAAGCTTTCTTGAGTGGGATAGATTCTAAATTTTTCGAGTATATTCATGTTTAATGGTCCAAAGTGAGCTTAAGCAATCCGACTTGCTTTAAATTGCCTGAATAATGTTAAACAACCAGATTTAATTTAATGATCAAATCTTCTCTGAAATCCTGAAAAGGGAATAATTCAAAATTAATATTTTCAAGGGAACTGAAAAATAGTTCCTTTTCACTAAGTAGAATCCGTTTTGCTTTTATACCTCTTGACCGTTCCTCTCGGGTCGGTTGGGTTCGATCAAACGTCTGGAATAAAAACTTATACTTCTTGCCATTAAAAAAAACGGTCAATTTTTTAGAAATTCGGTTGCCCGAATAACCTGTATAGATAACTTGGTTATTTTCGTCCATCTTGCGACCGGATACCTTATTTAACTGGATCAGGATTGAGGACCAATACCTGAGCGATAAAGCCACATCCTTGAGGGTGCAGCCTTATCAAATGGAAGCTGTCTTAATTGACAGTACTGCTTTCCAGTTCTACGCCGTCCATTGATTCTTGTTCGGTAGTAGACTGATTAAGCGATTCTGGGGCCATGAGCTGCTGCCATAATTCCAGTGGGATTTCTGCTTTAACGACATCACCTTGGATTTCAGCCTTTACAGTTAAAAGCTCAAGTACTTGCTTTACAGCTTTCTTCGGTGGAGTGAACTTTTTCGCTCGGGTGCTAGTTTCAGCCAAGGCATTATTCACGCTAAGTTTCTTCTGCTGAATTAAGCGTTTCTTCTCAAGTGGAAGATCGTAAATACGCAACATCTGGTAAACGTGCTGTACAGAGTGGCCTACCTGAGTTGCAATCTCGTCAGGGTTATAGCCATACGCATGTAGACGGTGGAAAATCTCAGCCTTCTCTACTGCTGATAATTGCAGAGAGTTACTGGATTTGAGCATAAGAAGCTGCTGCTTCGCTTCATCACCCTTATATTCGACTACATTGACGAATTGAATTGGTACTTCGCGTTCTAAAAGGGCTTTCAGGGCTTTTAATCGATGGTGTCCATCGCGCACTACGGCCTTCTGATCCGACTCACGGAATTTCACCACGATAGGCGGAACATAGTCGCCGGCCTCATAAGCCTGTGCCAGATTGTTGACATGTTCTTGAACGTGTTCTTGCTGCCAGTATTCCTCTTGGCTCATGCCCACGCCACGCACGTTGAAACCTTCTTCAACGACTAGCATTTCAGGGCTAACCATCATTTGATCACGGCGGCGAACATTTTCTTTGTCTACTTTAGACATAGCATAAAGGGAAGTAGCGGTTTTTTTAGCTTCTGTAGTCATTTTTTAATTCCAACCTTAAGGTTAATAAATAGAGTTGATTAACTCCAATACGAGTATTATATAAATATTTAATATTATAATCAAACATTAATTTAATATTATTAATTGCAATATCAGATTATTATTAATAATAGATCGGTTTGCACTATTATTAATAATATATTAACTAAAATAAATATTATAAATAAAAGCCATAACGATGTAGTGCTTATGCTTTTAAATAACACCTATTAATAAAATGCTATTTTCAGTCGGGGGAGGGGGTATTAAAATTCGCGCATCCTTTTTTTGTTTACCTATTGGTGACTGCGTTAGCAGACAACATCAAAGCGTAAGCGAGGGCAGGGTTTTGCAGTCCTTTGCATGTAGTCCCTACTTGGCTTATTTTTTACGTTTAGACTTAGGGAATCCAATCACATCTCCTTGTTGTGTCTTAACGTAAGCTGCCATTGTAGCTTGTGTGGCCTGTTGAATTACATAAACCATAAGTGAAATTAAAAACGCAAGTTTAGAGCCTAAAAATTTTGTAAAAAATGCAACAGAATTACAAAATCTGGGCGATAAAAAACGCCATTACGTGAATAATGACGTTTCTTCTTTTAAGATTATTTAAGTTCTGATTTCATCCTTAAGAATACTTTCTACAATATTCTCAGTTAATAAAATATGTTCACCTGTCGAGCTATCAGGGTTAGGAATAAATACTCGGTAATCATTTTGTATTAATGGCTTTGTAATATTATAAGCCACTTCATTTAATAATGGTTCAGATTCATTTTTTAAAATGAGAACAATATAATCTTCTTTTGGGAAAAGAAAATGATAACCAGTGTTCACCGACTGTAAAATATTAATTTGCAAGTCTTGGCGTGTTTCAAAGCCAACTACATTGGTCCATAAAATATAGCTTTTATGGACGGCGCTAAACTCAGTTTCGGTGAAAGCTGCTGAATCAAGAATATTGGTGAGCGGTGCTTTCTGGTTGTACTTACCTAGTGAGAATGCACCCATGCCTTCAAGAGCTTTATGAACATGGCTCCAAGCCTGACCGAAGTGAATCGGATAGCCGATCCCTTGTTGATGATGATTCGCAATGATTATTTTAACTGTACTCACAAGCTTATCCTTATTTTAGAGAAGTGGTAATTCCTAGCTTAAGCTAGGAAGTTGTGATAAATGATTGCGCGTACTTCAAGGTAATTTAGCTCTCGACTCTGCTTCTTCAACTGTTCAAGTTTGCTAATGAAGTCAGGGCCATTGTTCAAATTCAAAAATTCTTCTTTGAACACTTTCACTTCTTGTAGGAATTTCACAACAAGGTTGCGGTTGTCAGTAGTAAAGCCTGAATCTGCATCTGGGCGATCAATGCACTCAATCAGATTAATTTCGTTAAGAAGGTCATCAATAGTCAAATTTTGGAAACGCTCAGTGATCCCTTTGAAGCTGTGAATGAAGTTTGAAGCTTCACCAAGGTTATCAATGCCATGCCAGTTAATACCAAAGCTATCAATAAAGTTAACTGCCTTTTTAGCAAATTGATCCAAATTAGCGATGTTTTGAACTGCTGTATTCATTATGCTTATCTCCAAGTTGATAAATACATTATACAACATATACCGCAAAATACAATATTACACCCTTATTTTTAAGTAATAAATTGAAAATATTATAAGTATGTCCACATATGGACACTTATGGAGTACGTTGATATTCCTAAGAAAATATTGATTTCTTTTATTTGTATTATAAAAAAATACATGCTTTAATTTTAATAGGGTTGGGTATCCGCACTTACATGAGAGTGAAAAGAACCTATATCAACAGATATTCTTATAAAGTTCGTGAATCAGAATTTTAATCTTCTTATGAGCATGAAAAATATGGAACACCTGCAAGTGTTGAAGATATTATCGAGTATTGGAAAAACCGTGTACTGCCGAACATGATCCCTTGTAATTAATATAAGAAACCTTAAACCATCTCCTTAAGTGAGTCTAAGGAGGTGGTTTTTTATTAATGCTATCTTTTAATAAGTCAGGCGATTTGATCTACCTGTTTCAAAGTGATGCTCAGCTCAAGTAGTTTTTTAAACTCTGTCATAGTTTCATCAATTAGAATGACGGCGCGACTTACATTATCCATCAATTCGATCTGATTAATATTGATCTCTCCGGTCTGGCATAAAGAAAAGACTTTCGTTTCAAGCTCACTGGTCATACCTTCAAACATGCACTGTTCTGCCAGATTTACTTTTAATTTAGTCTTAAAGTCATCGACTGCTTTTTCTACAGTGATCTGTTGCTTCTCGAATTGATTATGAAATTCAGCAAAATTGAATTCTTCTTCAACTGTCAAGATATATCCATCAATTGCTAAACACTCTGATCCAGTCACAAAAACCCGCGCACTAATTTTTAAGGTTTCCATCTGGGCTTTGGCCCCATGCAGGAAGTTAATTGGGGTATGTACGCTAAAAAAGATGTGTGGACAGCCTTCATCTTCAACATGGAAATCAATTAACTTTACATCAGCAACACCGTGTCTAAACCATTGGTTGAACATCATAAATTTTTCCTAATATGTGTTTATATCAATAATATATATTATACAGCATATACCGCATATATAGAATATTTAATGAATGCTTTTAAGGATTTTATGATTGGATAAATTGCTTACTTGTGAGGTCATGAATGGCAATCTGAATATTTCGGCTTCTCTGTCCGGACACAGGATTGATGTTAGCGTCAGCAGACATCAGAGTAGCGTCAGCGTGGGGGCCAAAAAAAACCTTGAGCGAACTCAAGGCAAAAACGGAGAGGTGTGAAGCCTTTCGGCTTCGGGGTACAGCTTCGGATCAGTCGTCCAGATGAATCATGATGGTTGAAATGAGGTGGTCATAGTCCTTACTGGTGGCCTCGGTGCGAACCTTTAGAATATCTTCGCGTGACCATCCTGCATTTTTAGCGCAACGGGAGAAGTAGCCAATAATCTCAAAAGCATTACCGTTTACACCAACCAGAGAGCCGGCACATGTTTTAGGTGGGTTAAAAACATTACGCATGAGGTAGATTCCTTTTCTCGGTTTATGCTGCGATAGCGTTACGGCAAAGATTTGCCAATTCAAATTTGTTTGAGTCGCGGCGTGCCACGATCTTGAAGTATTGGTCTGCAATACGGACAAAGAAATTATAAAGCCCTGCGTCAAGCTGCTCACAGACGTTAAACAGTTCAAAATCTTCGTATTTGACATGATTTTGAGGGGGCATGATGTTAAACATCTCTTTGAATTGTTCAGCAGTACTCGGTTGAGCTACATACGCTTTGTAAGCTGCATAGGAAGCTTGGGCGGCAGCCTTTTCATATTCTTGATATGAACCTACATTCAGCCCCTCATAGCCCTCAGAACGCAACTGAGCAAGCTTGGCATCAATCTCAGCCTGAGTCAGACCATCAACAAAGCATTGCACGAAAATGTGGCCTTTAAGTGTGCCGCTAGTTGCAGTGTAATAAATAACTAAATCATTCATTTTCAGTACTCTCCAAAGTTGATATTAAGCATCTCAGCCTATGATGGTATTATACAACATATACCGCTAATATAGAATACCTAATTTTAATATTTTTTAATTATTTTGCTTTTAAATTATCGGCTTCTGATCAGTAATTCAGTCGGACCAAAACAGGTCTTAATTTTGCGAACATGCCTTGTTTGAAGGCTTAAGGGTGGCAGCGTCAGCAGACAGCCAAAAAGCGCAAGCGTGGGGTTTTAGAATATGGGGAAGGGGTTTGGGATCATACGGGCAAAAAAAACCTTGAGCGAACTCAAGGCAAACAACGGAGAGGGTAGATTAAAAGGTTAAGCCGGATACATCTCAGGAAAATTGGCTTTGCAGTATTCTTCTTGAGCCTGTATAAATCCTTGGCTCCATTCTTCTAATAAGCTATGAGATTCACCTACTTTTAAGCCCTTGATGTGTGTATCCATGAACGCTTGATCATGAGCGGCGCATTGAATATGGTTATAATATCGATAGGGCTTTCATCATCCTCACAAAATATCCCCTCTGGTGTGTATGTACTTGCCTCATGACCTGATAAGCGAACAACATAAGCATAACCAGAGATTAGATCATCAGGCATATACGCGATAAACTCGACCGTTATAACAGTCCCATCACGTAGGCGAACGGTATCGCCTTCATTGATAAATTCCAAAACTGAATCAGACATCTTTTAGCCTCCCTTATTCTTGCATCAAAGCGCAAACAGCACTGTAAACCTGACGGAAAGGGTATAAGCCGCCCGACATCACCTGATAATTAAACTCTTGTGGTAATTCAGGCTGTTTATTGTTTTTAATGGCGCTGATATAGACCAAGTGAAGCTGATCCAGATTTTCAAGAATTAGTCTTTTTTCAAAGTTCATCAGTTTATAAAGCTCATTGGCCTTATTTAGTACTTCTTGAGGATCAACAAAGCTGCCGTGAGGTTGGTCATTGGTGAAGCTGATAGAAGCATTAATGCTCTTTAAGTAAGCCTTAACTTGCTCAAGGTATTCAGGTTTGTTGAAATCTGAAATGAGATCAATCATATATTGACCATTCTCAACGATTTCGCCTTTAGTGCTGCCAACCACAAAAGCCACTGTTGCATAATCGCCATGATCCATCACGTTACGAGCATAAACAGCCGGTAAACCACCTTTCCAATTCATACCTAAATCTAAAGTTTTCATAAGACAAGCCTTTTTATAATGCTTCCAAAGTTGATAAAAACATTATACAGCATATACCGCAGAATTAACATATTATATTTAAAGTATTTTAATATCTTTGCTTTTAAAAATTTACATTCTGAAAAGTCAGGCAGTCGGGTCATGGATGAATCAAAATTTGCGCACATGCCTTTTTGAAGGCTTAAGGAGCCGATGCGCAAGCAGACGGCGTAAAAGCGTCAGCGAGTGGGGTAAACCAGTAGTTGATCACGCAACGACTGGTTAGGTAAATGGAAGAAGTCATTCATGCAAATTAAGGAATTCAGGCTTAACGGTTGGAATGTTATTCAAGCTATTTTCGATCTGGGAGAATTCGCTTTCATCCAGAATTTCAAAAACAACAGATGCTTTTGCAAAACCACGTATAAAACAGTCAATTTGCATCGCTTGTTCGTGACAGCTTGCTTCTGATAAATCGTTATAGCATTCATTTAATTGTTTGACTGCATCATCACGATTAATGTTTGAATTAGACATATTAAAACTCCTTTCTATACTTTGAATTATACAGCATATACCGCAGAATAAAAATACTTATAGTAATTATTTTGCTTTTATTTTAAAGGGTATTTATTAAAATGATCAATCGGGTGGGGGATGGTTTTAAATTTTACGAACATGCCTTCTTTGAAGGCTTTAGGAGCCGATGCGCAAGCAGACGGCGCATTAGCGTCAGCGTGGGGGCAAGGGCAATTTTGAATAATTGCCGATCTAGGGGTTAGTAATCCGTATCCTTGAAGATTAGAGAAAGTTCACTGGTGCTTAAGGTGATATGTTGGATCGATCCAATCAAAGCGGGTTCCAAGGATTCTGTATACGGCAGAGGTTCGCTTACATCGAATGCGATACCTTGATGATTCTCAAATTTAATTTTAAGCGTTTCATCACTTCCGATATGTTCATCAGTGATGGTTTCATTGGTGGAACCGATTTCTGGGTTCAACTTCATCCGACTATAGCTGCATTCAAGCTCTATCGCAGAAAAACCCTGACTGAATGATTTTGTATTGTGTGCTTTCTGGAAAACAACAATCATGAGTTTAATATACTGAGAAAGGTTTTTACGCTTTAAAGTCTGTAAATCGCACTCCGTAGAGAAAGCGACAGGCATCTTCCAACCATCGCCACCAAAATAATTTTCTACAGGCAAGATATAATTTTTCATGTTTAGATTCCCCTAAAGTAATAGATTAGAACAATTCATCGTAGGCAGAGGTCAGGTCATCTTGTGACACGTTGAAATGATCCATAACAAGGGAAACAGCAGTAGGAAATTCAATTCCACGATCGGTAAGTTGGAGCAGGCAATCTAAAGCGGTAGCCAAGTTATTGCCAAACTGCTTAAGCAACGTTTTAGCGATCTGCTTTGCATCAGTGATTGAAAGTTTTTCTACAGAAGCATTCATGATATAGCATCCTAAGTTGATGTTTACATTATACACCATATACCGCAGAATAAACATATTTAATTATATTAATTTGTAATTTTGCTTTTAAATTACCATGGCTAGAAAGGTGGTGCAGTCGGGCTGATCAACTCTAAATTTTACGAACATGCCTTCATTGAAGGCTTACTGGTGGGATGCGTAAGCAGACAGCCAAAAAGCGTAAGCGCGGGGCAGGGAATGAAAGGCAGCCTTCCCAGACCGCCTATTGATATTTACATCGATTCAGCACAACCATAAACACCACTATTTGATTTAACCCAGAAAGGCCGATAGTTCAAATAGTCATTTAAATCAGAACTATACTTTGCTTTCAGGTGAATATTTTTACTGAAATATTCCATACATTCCAGAAAGTTCATACCGATCAGAGCATCATGTTTTCCATTCAGGATCAAAAACACATCAAAGAAGTGTTTTGGTTGAAGTTTTTCTGTGACAGTAAGCGACTTACCAGAGTTTTTTTCTTCTAGCATTGCCCCTGCAAAGTAACCTTTTAGAACAATGGCCGTGGTATCGCTACCATAGGTATGCTTATCGTAGTTATTGTAAGAAATATAGTGAGTGGCGCAATCATCAATTATCTTGTTGGGTATTAAGCATGGGATACCTTTAAAGATTTTTGTACTTACTGTGCTAAGCATTTTTTAGACTCCCTAGTATATGTTAGATATTATACAGCATATACCGCAGAAAACACATACTTATATTATTATATTTAATTAAGTTATTTATCAGGTAAAGTTAAATGACAAAAAAAATCCCGTCTTTACGAGATTCTTTTAACTTCGAGGGTGTCTTTAGAATGGAATCGAAAAATCTACGTGAAACACAGTGCCTAACACTGAAAATTCTAAAGAGTTGTTGTTAATCTCAATATCTTTAAAGAGGGTTTTATTTGGATTTTCACTTACAAGCAAGAACCCATTATTCGGTGTTTTGAATACCCTTTTAAGGAGAAACAGACCACCTAAGCAAACCAGATAAATCGCCCCATCCCGTATAATTGAAGTCTTTGAAGAATCAAAAAATATTTCAGCCTCATGCGGAATGATTGGCAACATAGAATCGCCATTGTTTTTAAATGCTCTTACATCTTGTGGATTTATTCCAAGTTTTAAAACCTTTCTTTTTTCTAAGATGGCTACTTCTAAATTTTTTTCATAATCTGAATTTAGATAGTCTGATACGCATGATATTCGTTCTTGAGAATATAGTGGGACTGTTATCAGCTCCATATTAAGGGGAATATTTTTATTCCATTTAGGTGTATTTCCAATGGAGAACTTTTCTATCAATTCATGATTTACATCTAAATCGCCGCGATTAAGCTCAAAAGCATCTTCTAGGCGAGCTGCTACCTCATCGCCTATCCCTTTAGACGGATTTTTCCCAATATATGAACTGAGTTGTGAATAGCTCATACTTAAGCGGTTTGCTAAATCACCTCTCGATATATCTTTCTTATCCATAAAATTTAGGGTGTTTTCCCTTCGTATTGATGCAATATTACTCAATTTTTTCATTAAATTTTGATCTCAATGACGGAAAAAATACCCAACAGGTATAAATATAGAAGATATATCGCAGATTTAACAATATTATTTCTAATTTTTTAACATTTTTATAATTATTTATATCGTGTTCAGTCGGGACTTAAACGATTAAAGCTCTGAATATTTGTAACCCTCTGTGACTAACTCACTGGCTTGGGCTGCTTTAATTGGCTAAGGTAATGTGCGTTAAGCTTAGCGAAAACATCCAAGCTATATGCTTCTATCTGATTTAAATCCATCAAAAATAGGTCTGCCGGATCAATGTTGTAGCATACGGCGTACTCTGAATTGCCATATCTATACTGAATCACTTCAATTGCGCTCAATGGCTGTTTAACTGGTAGCTCAAGCATAGCCACTTCAATACACACTTGTTCCGAATAACCACTATCTTTCATGTAGGCAATGATGCTTTTTTCTAAACCTTGTCCATCATGTTTGAAAGAAAACGTCAGGGTATTGAATTGCCTGATTGTATCAGATTGGACGGTTTCAACATCTTTGAGCAGATTAAGCAGCTTAAGCACTTTTAAATGGTTATGAAGTATCTGGTCGGCCATGACTTTCCTGCTATTGGGTATGATCAGTAAACCGATTGTACTTGATCTAATCGGACTTTAACGGGGTGGACCACTTCCAAAGAAATGATCCACCAGACAGCTTATGCAGCTTTAAGTTCTTCCAAGGCTTGCTTAAGCTCATCGGCTTTGAATGACTTGTAGCTATATCGGTAGACTTGATTATCCTCAATATCAAGGCAAACGATCTGGGACCATGACTTGTTATAAGCACGCATAAACTTCAACTTATCGCCACGATTGGTCGTGATGATGGTGTCGGGTTTAAGTTGTTTGAAAATCTTGATGGTTTCAGCTTTATCACGGCGTTTCTGGCGGCATTTTTCACGCCAAGCTACTGCTAATGGGCTTTGACAAGTTGATTGCTTTAAAATCCGTTCAGGACAGTCAAGTTCATAAGGGCCGACACTTTCAGATAATGGTTTATGTCCCCAGAATCCATCTGATCCCTTGCGTACTAGATCGACCAAAATTAACTTGGAGCCATCTTTTTTGATTTGTACCAAGGAATAAACTGTATTGCCGTGATAGGCACGATCCAGAAGGATTCCATTTGCTTCACTGATTTTTAATTCTTGTTCTGCATATTCTTGAACATTGCTGAAATTTTGTTGGATAGCATAAAAGCCCATGTTGATTCACTCCAAAGTTGATATACAATATATTATACAGCATATACCGCAGAAAAGGAATACAGTAGCAAATATATTTGTATTTAATTTTGGTTTTAAGAATTCATCAGTCGGCTAGGGATTCATCCAAAATTTTACAATTGACTGGCTTTTAATCTCGGGGATGATTCAGGTCTAAAAGGTACTGAGCATGTAGCTTAACAAATACATCATCACTATACGCTGCTATCTGATCGCATCATGGTGCGTACTGTTCTGCTGAAAAGAAAGTTATTTATATGCCGTAATACATCGATCATATTTATGATCACAAGCTGAATATGCAATGCCAAAAACAGCGATTGATACAGATAGGGTAATGCAGAACCAGAGCGCCTTTCTGCTTGATAATAATGCACCAAATGATGTGACTAATACGCTCATACAAATGCACAGAGCTAAAATTAATACATCGTGGTCTGATAATGAGGGATGAATAATTGTTATCACACTTACCTCTAAATTTTAATTATCTCAAAAAGAAAATAAGACGTAACAAATAATAACATAAAGACAATGAATCAACATCTTAAATGTAAATATTAAATTAATGTTTCTGCTTTTTATTTGTGATAGCTGACCTGTAAAGCCTATTAAAACTAAGTTTAATTTCATTTTCGTGAACGTTCTTATCTGCTTGCATACCGATGAATGCGTTAGCAGACAGCGTAGAAGCGTAAGCGCGGGGTTTTAGTGAGTGGGTGGCTCACATGGTAGGTCGGAACTAAACGAGTAAATACGGCGTTCTAAGGCGCATTTAGAGATATTGATAAAATAAGAGCCATTTAAGGCTCTTAGATCAAATTTCCAATAGCGTGTAGTTACATTCTTGTTTAATCCATAACAATAATTCATAACTATCAATCACTGTACCGCCATCTGCTTCTTTAGTGCCTTCTTCTTCCATCATCATTTTAATATCTATGGCAAGATTAACGCCTGATTCGGTTTGCTTCATTACCGCTTTATTCAAGGCATCTAAACTATAAAAAGCTTTTTTGGTCATAATCATTAAAGACTTGTGCCAAGTACATTTATGCTCCCCAATCATGGCTGTGCGTGAAAGGGTCGTCATATAGTGATAGTAGCCATGAAGTAGTACAGGGGTGATTTTCATATTATCTGATCCTCAATACATGATTCTAAAACGGTAAGTCTTTTGAAAATTCTTCGAGCTGTTCGTCTGTGCATTTGCAGTCAAACGTACCGCAACAGAAGCACCAATCAAGGCTCATGATTTCAGATTTTGGCTTGTACTCGCGGAACTTTATGTTTGCACTAATCAAGCAGTCATTTAGGTATTTATGTTCCATCTCGCTACTGGCTACAAACCATCCTTTCTCAATCGCTAATACCAGTGGCTTATGTTGAGAATTGTGGCTTGAAGCATATTTATATGCTGAATAATAAGAATCTAGCTCTGTAGTCGCGAAAAGAGGGTGGTCATTGTCATGGTCATAATAATCAGGTGCCAAAATTCTGTTTGCATCCAAGTCAAACAGGATGTAGTTATGTGCGTTGTAAGTGATAACTGGATCAAAACGATGTAATGGATCGCGTGTAATGCGCTGTTCATGTCTGATATTGAAAAACTCACGATCATCAAGTCCAGTATAAGACTTATAGATTGTCCCTGCGGGTTTACGCACCACATCTGCAATGTTGAAAGTACCATCGTCTAAGTACGAATTCATTGCACGCGCAATCAATTCTGTAGCCAATACGCTGTCTACCTTTACTGCATCGTGACTACCATTTTCTTTAACTGCAATTAACATTTTGAGAATCCTTTTATAAAACTTGCCCTATGCTGAACATTATACAGCATATACCGCAGAAATGATATACTAAATATAAAATGCTTTTAAATATTGTAGTAATTTCAATGTATTAAATCGAATTTAAAACAGTAATAAATATGCGTGATGCTCTCTTTGAGAGCTAATCCTTGGATGCGTCAGCAGACAATGGGCAAGCGTAAGCGCGGGGCGACCGTATCAGGAGTTTGGTCATTGCATTTCATTTGGATTTAAAAAGAATGGACGAAAAAAAAGGGCGATTAACGCCCCATGGTTTTATTTGCACTTGGACAGAGCGAGAGCCTGTTTCAGTGGCATTACATGTTTATTCCACTCAAAACGGTAGAGCGGTAAGATCGGATCGTCCAATTTGGCATTGCGCTGTTTGTTGTTCATCTGGCGAAGCATCAGGACTGTTAAATCATAATCGCTCGGCTTGGATTCTGCTCTCTCTAAAAAGTGTTCACTTTTGATGATGTAGTATTCAAAACCGTCATCCATCAACTGAGGCTCAAGTTTAAACTTGTTGATGATTATATCCACTACTGTCATCTGTTTACGGAACCACTGAATATAATCCGCAATTTTGACTTTCATTGAACCTTTTTTTGTGTATCCAAAATCCTTTAATGACTGACCACGATATTTACCGACTAACAATACATCACTTTCCAGTGCGGAATTGAGTTGATCTTCAACCTCCGGACCAAAGTGTTCATCCTGAACCTGTTGGGTCCATTGATCAATCCAACCTTGCTCGTCAGCGTAGTTGAAGCAAATCTGAGCCATTAGATTCTGTTCGCCGTCTGCAAGCTCCGGATCATAAACATTGCGACATACCCAATGTATGTAATCAATATCAACTGTACTGACATGCTGACCTTGGAATTTACCTACTGGAAGGTAGCCGGCTTCAATCACCGCAGTACGTTCCTGTAATTCATGCTTCTCGCGTTCTGACATTGAGCGGGGCGAATCAAGCAATTTTAGAGGATTTTTAGATTTAGAATTGGAATGCCATTGCTTTGCTTTTTCCATGGCTTCGTCAAAATCATGGCTTAGGTTACGCAAGAATTGATAACGGCGCTCGGCAACAGGGAAGGGTCTTTGCTCAATTCCAGACTTCACATATTTAATGTGGATGTAGCTGTAATTCAGCGTATAGAAATAACTTTTCTCACCCACACTGACAAAGTAATAATCTTCATTTTGAATAGTCATGGCCTTAGCACCCCAATAATTCTAAAAAGGCATCAACTTTTTGGCTCACGGTCGCCAGATCGTCCATGACATTGATCACAACATGCTTTGAATAGCTGTATTCGATACGGATGTCAGTTTCATTCAGAACATCAGTGAAAACACCGGCTCCGCACTCGATGTTTAAATATTCATGCAAAACACGGTCTTTTTGCTCAATAGAGTTATCTTTCCATTCTTCTAAACTGTCTTGAAGAAAGTATAAAAATGATGATGTTGTATCGGGGAACTCGACTGGATTATTCATATTATCTGCTCCAAAGTTGATACCTGACATTATACCGCAATTTAGCATATACCGCAAATATAGAATACTTTTATCTATTATTAATTTATATTTATGCTTTTAAATAAGACATTCTAAAAAGATGATTCAGTCGGGTCGGGGATGATTCAAAAATCCGTGAATATGCCTTCTTTGAAGGCTCACAGGTATGGATGCGTCAGCATACATCCTATGAGCGCAAGCGAAGGTGCAACGCCGTGGTGAAAAAAGTAAACCTCTCCTTAAATTGGCATTAGAGAGAGGTTTTATGGGATAAGGGGACTTAACTGAATTCTGGATCAATCAGGGGATTGCTACGAGTATTAAAGAACTCAATACCACAAGCATCTAACATACTATCAATGTACTCTTTGGCATCTTCAATAGAAGTGCGCTTACTGTCTTTCACGTAATAACAGCCCAGATCACCGACTTTGATTTTAGGATTTCTATAGATCGTGACATTGCGGTAAGTACGGACATTATCATTGTCGTATTTCGTATCAAAATTAGACTTTTTCATAAATCACCCAGACACATATATTTATGGCTTTCATTATAGCATATACCGCAAATATGATATATAAAATATTAGCTTAATTAATGTTTAAAGTGCTGATTTAATAGAGATAGTCGATAAAAATATTTAAGACAATATGACATAAATATGCCTCCCTTGAGGTTTCCTGCGGGTCAAGAAAGGGAAGCATATTATTTGAAAAAATAGATTATTTATTCTGCTTCATTATCCAGATGAACTAGGACATGAGTTTCAAACCAAATAGGAAGCTCACTATCAAATTCAGGGTTGAAAGTCAGGTCTGCCCCATCAGTAACTTCGCAAATATAAGTTATATTGTGATCGGAGGTTTCTGTTGAGTTGTCGAATAGGAACGCTCTATCAGATACTTCGATTGCATCAAGGAGCAAATTCATAGTTCGGGAATATCGCTGTCTGATCTTAATCTCGTCTACAGGATGCCCACCCTCGCTTACTCTAATTCGTACACGGTTTACATTTACTACAGGGTCCTCAGTCGTCACAAAATACAGATAGGTTCTGTATCCATTATCTTTTGCAAAACGCAAAAAATCGATTTTGGATTCATGCGACATGACCGTTTCAAACGTAAAGCTAACTTTAAGTCGTACAAGTTCAAAACGTACAGCCTCTATGATTAAAGAGGCTAAATACGAATTAATAGGATTGCCACTAAAATTGATAGTTGTTCCATCAATAACAGGCTCAGTGACTAAAAAAGGAACTTTGGTTTTAGTGCCATCATCATTCTGTTTGGGAATGGTGGCTTCTTTGAGTGTGCCTATAATGGCATGTGGATCAATATTTGTATCAAATTGCGTAAGATCAAGAATGGGGTTTTCTTTAAGATCACGCTCAAGATTATCAGCATTTAAAAACAGTTTGGATAAACGACTATCCAGACCACCAATCATTGTACTTTTTCCTGATCCATTAGGACCTGCGAACATTCTGACTCGTGGTGTTTTTACTGTCATAAATTACTCTGTTGTTTCTAATGTACGTTTTTTAAGTTTGAAAGTGCCACGGCGATTAAATTTGCTTGCCAAAGTTGGGTTGCGTCCAGTCAAATGTTTAACCACTACAGGTTTGCCATTTGGTGATTTACTCACGACTGTATCATTTACCACATACATCACTGTATGGTTTTCAAGAACTGCTCTAAATCTTTGACTAAGAACAGTACCCGCCGCAGTAGCAATGTCTTTTTCATTTTCGATGATTCGGGCTTGAGTTGACATATCTTAAACCTCTCCGTGATCAGGTTTGATAGATAGAGCGATGATTCTTGCACGAATACTTCGTTCTATATAATCAATATATGATTGTTTTGCTTAAATTCCAATAAAGACTATTTACTGGATAGTAATAAAACAATATGCCTATTAAACACGGTATCAGAATAACATAACAACTGTCTTTTATCATTGTGTTGTTTAAACACTACAAACCAATGATGACCCACCCTGCAATTATACAAAAATATACCGCTTTTAAGAAATATATTTATGCAAAAAAAAGTAATATTTTATTATTTAACAGAGATTTAATTAAATTTTATATAACTTATGAAGCAACATATTTAAACGAGCGTAGCTGTAAGCTAATGGGAAATACTGGTGAGGGGAAAACATTTTTAGGTTATTTGCGGGAGAACTTAGGCGCGTGAGCGCCGTGGTAATGAAAATCGAATTCACAAAGAAAATATCTGTTTTCTTTGAAGAAGAATTTTCAAATTTGTAGGGAACAAATTTAAAAAGAAACTTGCAGGGCAAGTAGGTGGCAGAGGGAATGCCACCGATACCAAGTTTTAAACTAAAATATGGCGACTCTTAGTATTCTTTATTGAATATCGCCATACGATCATCGTGCATTTCACCTTGAGTAACACGATGCGGAACATCTTGGTTACTGTTGAGAAATGGATCGTTGAAGATCGAAGTTGAACTTTCTTCAACTTCTTCGGGATCGACCTCACCGAACTTGATGCCACACGGCGTACAGTATTCGGTTTTGCATTGCAGGGTAGATCGTGGCAGATCAGCCGTACCACAAGCAGGGCAGAAGCGTTTTGAGCAAATGCGATTGTCGTAATCGCCTTCTTCCCAAGCCAATGCGGTAAAACCGACACCATTACCACCAAATACTTTCAAGCCGTTCGCTTGAGCAATTTGAGTGAACTGATCGCTTGAAGTCGCATCACGTAATTGTTGTTGTAGTTCGTTGTTAATCATGTATTTTTCCCCTTAGTTGATTATGTCTAACATTATATAGCATATACCGCAATTATGCTATACCTGTTAGAGTATTATTTATATTTATTTTTAAATTAATCTTGTTAAATCTGATATGCCATAACCCCAAGGGAAATTTAATATTTTTTCTAAAAAACCCTACGGGATTTCGTTTTGCATTTGGGAGGCGAGAAAATATAAAAAAAGGCACTAGAGTTCGCATCTCTAGTGCCTTTATCAGCTCGTTTCGTTTAGAAGGTGTGCATGTAGGCTTCACCACTCATATAGGTCTTTAAGAGCGATTTAGGGATACTCCTGTCATTGCACTCCTTATATATACGCTTAAAGGTTTCAGCATTCGGTTTTTCTTCATCAATCATCATAAGTACCTTTAATAAAATATCATCAAGGGTATCTTCAAACTTGACCAGTACACCGTCCTTGTAGGTTGCAAAGCTCCAATACTCAAAATCATCTTGGAGGTTTGCAATATCACAAGAAATTTTATTTGATGCGATCCACGGCTCAATTAAACCCATTGGAATTGATCCAGAGGTTTTAAATTGGATTTTGTTATCTGCAATAAAGGAATTAAAGCAGTCAAAACGACAATGCCAGAATTTTTCACACCATTCACGCGCTGATGAAACTTGCAATTTATCTTGAACAATTGAAAGGATTTTTACATATTCGGCATGATTAGCTCTTAGAGGATCATGTAAATTAAATTCGTAATCTCTAAGCATTTGTACTTCAAAAGGCATTGGTAGAATCCCACTAAAGCTAAATTCACCTTTGAAATCATCAATCACGTTAGTTGGTGACGCATTGTGCAGAATTATTTTTGAAACTGAATTTTGTAGCATGTTAGCTCTCCAAAGTTGATATATACATTATACAGCATATACCGCAAAAAAGAGATACTTTTCTAAATTATTTTATCATTTAGTTTAAATAATTTTGAGTACAGACAAGCTATTTCAGTCGGGTAAGGGATGGTTAAATATTGGGGGAGTGAGATCGAATGACTGGTTTAATCATCATTTAAAAATGAATAAAAACCGCTTTTACTGCATAAAAACGGCTTAAAATGAATAAAAATACTCAAATATGAATTAAAACGCTTAAATCTGTTTGTTTCTGGCTTCATTACGGCTCAAAAAGAAATACACGACCAATAATCCAGATGAAATAAACAACAGTGTGACCATGGCATAAATATTGATCGAAAAACTTTCAAAAGGTTGAAGTATCAGGACAGCTACGGCGCAAACTGTAAGCAGTATATCCACGATCAGTACCACATTTTTCATTAAATACTCCCCTTAAATAGATGATTCAGCATTCTGGATAATGCTATACGTTTTCCAATGATGAAATTGGAATTTTTACCATGGTTAATGCTTTTAAATTAAGGCGAATGCCTTTTTTGAAGGCTCAGCCGGATAGCGTCAGCATACGGCGCACAAGCGATAGCGCGGGGACCACAGTGAACCCCAGAATTTAAACAATTCTAGGGCCGTTCTGGTGAGTTTGATTGCCTGTGATGACCTCTAGGACATCAGGATTAAATTGCTCAAGCATGATAAGACAATGCTCATAGAATCCGGTGTAGGTTTCCTCACTTTTGCAATAGCTGTAATACTCCTTCAATACTTCTCGTGGGACCAAGGCCAGAATAATACTGGCGTTGCAATCCTGCTCAAAAGCGTAATCGCCGTTTTCCATTTGAAATTTACTAAGATCAACCGATTTCAGTTTTTCAAAGTATGGGTGAGTGTGAAGGGTATCTTTAGATACGATAATGCCGCCATGATCCATACAGACAAATACTTCACAGCCTTTAAAAAGGGGAGTACGTGCATAGAGCTTGCCCCATCCAGTAATATTCATTCTAAATCCTCTTTATCAAAGCCCAGACGTTCACGGCGTAGCTCTCTAAGCTGATCCATAAGGTAATTGCTGTGATCACGTTGAAAGCAGAACATTACAAAAAGGACAAAGCAACAGCCCCATGCAATGAAAGCTTGCCAGTTAAGTTGAATAAGTGACCCGATGCCGGCCAGAATCATACAGATTAAGAACAGGTTTTGAGGCGCGTTGTTCTTTTTAAAAGTTTTCAGAATATTCAATTTTTCTGGACCTTATTTCTCAAGAGTTGGGCGTTTAACAAAAGTCATTTTAAACCCATTTTCAAGGGTTAGATGTTCATTGATGGTGGCCTTGATTTGAACAATGTCACCAACTGCCCCGATGAACTTAGACCCACGGTATTTAACCGTTTTTCCGTCCACCTTGAGCGTGTAATCTAGCATATTTCCATAAAAAGACAGATTAACTTCGTACTTGGTGATTTCACCTCTGAATGATACCCGTTGACCTACTTCACCAAAATGTCCGATCTGGCTGTTTTCTTCAATCCGCTTGTCAAAAAGCTTGCGTTCTAGGGCCAGACCTAGAGCTGCTGAGCATAGGGCCTGAAATACCCGATCATTGTCTGTGACCACTTCACCAGTGAACTTGTCGGCTAACCAGAGAATATAGGTTTCAGGTAGCTCGGTAACTTTGAATCCGTTGTAACGTCCAATCGGTGTAATGCCATTTTCGATGTCTTTTAAGCGATCATCTGACAGGGCTTTACGGGATTTAAAGTACTGAGTCGTGTTGAACTCTGGTTCACTTGAAAGGGTTAACTCTACCTGAGCGGCACTGTTACGCGCTTGAATCTGTTCTAAGTACTCTTTGGCTTTGGCAATAGCTTCAACTTTGTCTTTAGATAGATTGCAAATGTAATCATCACGGGAATTACCGGCGCGATCGATGACCATTTTCCGCAGGGTGTAGAAATGTTCTTTTGCACCAGTAGACACATAAAGAATGTGTTTCTCTTTTAGCGGTGCGGCTTTCTTTTTTGCACTCATGATAATTCTCCAAGTTGATGAAATACATTATACAGCATAACCAACATATACCGCAAATATAATATACAACTTGGAGAATATATTTAATTAAATGCTATTTTCTCTCATTTAACTCTGGGCTTTCTAACCAATCATCCTTGAATGTGTCGAAATACGCTTGAGTAAGGTAATAAGGCTTTTGGACACTATGACGATCTTTATAGTCCTGATTGGACAATGGAGGCTCACCAATGCCGGCCAGACCAAAGAGATGCTGCGCCATTTGCTGTTTGTGGACTTCAATTGGAAATGATTTAGCACCATTCGCTAAAAGCCATATAGTACGTGTTACGCCGTTGTTAAATGCGATGCAGTCATGGCCCTGTTGGACAGACGGGGAGATAAATGCCAGTGGAACCGGATTGAAATGGGAATTGGCAAAGCCGGCTGCTGCTCGATGGAATTTATGATCTTTTGGCATATCTTTAATCAGCGAACAGTTCACTTCACGGCGAGTCGGTTGATTTAGAAATTGAGATGATTTAAGCCAGTAATAATAGAATTTTCGAGCATCAACATGTACCACGTAAATTTCATGATCGATGTCATTAAAGGTGCTGTGCATCTGACAGACTTGATCATTGGCTAAGGTGATTTCCCACGTAATGCCTTTATGATTGATAGATTTCAGGACTGGAACCGCCAGACCCGCAGAATTTTGGCAAAAAGATGCTTCAAGCTGCAAGATTTCTTGTTGTATTGGGTTATTCATAACTGAATATTCCATATCGTTACTTTATAGATTAAGACCGCGCTATCTTTAGCGTGACCAGTACGTTTGAAACTGTTGATTATTCTCTTGAATGGAAACTAACTTGGTCAGCTCTGAACCAAAATCAGTCAGTACATCTTTTATAGCACTATCTGAGGATTGGCTTAGCTGCCAGTGATCTTTTTGCAAAAAAAGTAATCCAATCTGACTAGAAGGAATATTAATACAGCATGTGTAAGAAGGTAGATTTTGACTTTCGATAAATTCACTAATAAGAGAATAGTGAATACTTGAATTGAACAGATAGAACGAATAATCCTGATTAAACGCACTCACAGCATCACGATTTAAGGCTTGTAGGAGCATGTTGGAAGTAATTGGCACACTTCTATCAAGCTCTGATGCAATATGTCTTAAACAAGCGAAATGGTGCGATCCTCCGGCATTAGCCAGATAGAGCTTTGTATTCCAACCAAACATCATTAGATTTTCACTATTCGGCTCGTGAATGGCCCTGATCTGCTTGTGTTCATAATTGGCCTGAAAATTATGTTCAGTCGGCTCATAGAATCCTGCACAGTCTTTTTGCAAGAATTCCTCCATGGTGCGCCGTTTTGCAATATCTGAACCACTGGCAGCTAATCCGGTGATTTCCTGAATATCGACTGTGGTATGAATAATTTTCTGATCCACCAGTTTAGAAACAGCCGCTTTCAGGCTATCGAAGTCGGTCTGGTCCATGTTGTGAATATTCTGTCTTTCTGCGCTATTCGGATCACAGATTGTATTGAGGCATTTTAGGTTAATTGCCGATTCACAAAGAATATTGTCGCCATTTTCCCAGACAATTTTTTCAGCCTGAGTTTTCTTGAGAATTCGAGCAAAATTTATAGTGGCAAGGCTCAGAGATAAACGTTTAATTGGGCCAAGTGGCATGGTTGAATCCCCAAGATCGTATAATTTGAAAATAATAATATATTATATAGAATATACCGCAGATAAACCATATCTTACTAGAAATTAATAACATTATTATGCAATAAAATATTAGCAATTTCAGTGTGCTATTGGCTAAAGGATATGTGCTTTAAAATTGAAAAAATATCTGACTGAGCTTGAATAAATAGACTCTCCATTTTCACCAGAGGATAAATGGAGAGTCTAGTCTAAGGGTGAGTGATCTAGGACCTAATAGATCAGATGATGGACCACATATTCATCACGGTTAAGATGTCGGATTTCAGCCATCAGGAAGTTTTTCAGCTTGTCATATACAACCTGAACGAATTTATTAGATTCCTCTGGTTTGAGATCGGCATGGGTTGGGATTTTTATGCTGACCAGTAGAGGCTTTGATTCTTGCTCATAAACCGAATTACAGCATTGATGAATGGTATCCAGTAATTCAGCCTTTTCGATTTCATTAAAATCTTCATTTTTCTGTACAGCTAACTTCTTGTAATCTTCATACCCTTCATGAACTAAAGAAATCTGAACTACTGAGTCTTTAGGAAGTTCTGTAGCAATACCTTGCAGGAAGATATTTAAAACAGCTTCGTCATAATTCGCATTAGACGGATCAATAAATGAGGCAGCAACAAACGGTTGCGCCTGAGTGTCAGATATAACGACAAAACGTTGATCTTCATCGCCTGAATTCTGCGTTAAAGCCGAAATATTATTCTCGGCCAGAAGCTTATCGATGATTGAGTGTTGGGTGTCCATACGTTTCCTTAAATTTTTATCTGTAATTCTGAAAAACAAGCAATTACCAATCGGGGTAACGTTGCTTTTGACATAAATCACGAATCGCGGTTCGTGCCTGATCCAGAGATTCGGACTGATCCAGAAGCATTTGTACTTCTGAAATACTCACGTTTTCGCCGTCACCGAAATATTGAGTATACGTCATCGTGCCTTCTGGGGTTAATCGAGCATGGGACCAACCATAATAAAAATCGCTCCCTTCTTCATGAAAAAGAGAAAAAGGGATTGAATGCTCCATCAATAGGGCGGTTTCCCGCTCCATGTTGGCGTGTTTCACTTCTGAGAAGAAAAACACGGTTAGGCTTTCATCACTACCGAATGGGCCTGTGACATCTTCATCCACATCAAAATCAAAATGGTTCTTCTGGAATAATTCAGTGACTTTAACTACATCCGGAGTTTTAACCGCAATATATACATCTGCTCTATCTGTTGTCATGTCCTGATCCTCAAGCTGCTTTCGATAATTGAAGTACGCCGTCTACAAATTCGAGATCGGCTACAGTGGATTGATCAATCCAATACGTCATTTTCAGGCTGCAAGTCAGTTTTTGATCCTTGATCAGCTTCTTCATTACCTGTAGGGCATCTTTACTCATAGTTTTAAAAGAAACTGTGTTTTCATTGATACGCTCAGAAGCTAAAGCATTGGTATAACTACCCCAATTTTTATATTTCCAGTACGACAGATTATTGATGTTGTACTTGTCGATCATGGCAACGGTCTTTTTGCCGCTTTCATACAGTTGATCAAGGTTTTTATGAGGGAAAGGATAGTAGCCGGCATGTTTAACGGTATCAAACGTGCCATCTTCTTTAAATTTAGACAGGTAATTTACCGTAAAAGAAATGATGTTATTAAGCGATGGGGTATGCAGCTCTGGAATATTGCACAGTACAAAGTACATGTTGTACTCAAATGCTGCTAGAGGGCGTGTTAAACGCTTTGTTAGGAAGTAATAAACTGCTTCGTTGGTCTGCATGTCGCTAATCAGCTCGTGACCTTCTGGAAGGGCTACGATATTCGCAAAGTCCACAAAAGAATCTTGAGAGGCAAGCGCATTAAGAACTGTATTTGCATTGTCTGAATGAATTTGTAGGGTGGTCTTATAGTGACTCATGGGAATAGCTCCAAAGTTGATACCTAGCATTATATCTTAAATGAGCATATACCGCAAATATAAAATACTCATACGCCGTATTATTTTATTATTTTTGCTTTTAAATATTGTGAAATGAAAAGAGTGATTCAGTCGGGTCAGGGATGATTCAAAAATCCGCGCACATGCCTTTTTGAAGGCTTACAGACAGATGCGAAAGCAGATGGCTTCATAGCGTAAGCGTGGGGCAGACGGACTAATTAAAGTCCTAAAGTGGCTTTGCATTTATTGATCATGTTAACCATGGTGCTGACTGGCACATCTTGGCTAATAGTGTGCTGTAAAAGCAGATTAAAACTCTCTATCCGGATTGCCTTGTCTGGGGTCTGGTTGCTACAGGTTTCTAAATCCTGTTTGTGGGCATAGAACATTGCAATTTGCTCAAGTTCAGCATCTCGCGCCTGTTTGTCTGCTTTATTTTGAGCATGAATACTTAAGGCAACTGATCCGAAGGCCAATAGTAGAGCAAGGCTAAGGCCAATAAAGGTAAATAAGTTTTTTCTGTTGTTTGCAACGGTATTCATTAGGATTTTCTCAGTATGTGTATGAGTTAAGTTTAGGATCGGTCGCGCCGTCCGGAGCTGCTTAAGCAGCGTCCTTCTTATTACGAATCATCTGTACATCAAAAGGCACAAAGCTGTTTTGATATTTTTCTTCGATCAATGCCATATCATCAGCATTCAGGCCGACATAGCCTTCTTGCAGGGTTAATGATTCGATTTCTACGGCGAACCAGTACGAGCTAAAATCCAAGTAAACAACACGCTTATAGCTTGGGGTGGTATCAAAGCCCAAAATTTTATGATTTACCCATGATAGGCCGGCTTCATTGGTATACGTTACCAAGTCACCCACTTTAAGATCGATTGGAGAATCTGGAACCACATCAGCCAAAGTGGTTGTGAAACTTTTCACAGTACCGTGAAAGGCTTCTTCATGAAATTTATTAGATACCTGATCTTGGATCAAATAGTCTTTATCAGACATTTTATTGAAGAAAATTTCTGCTGAAAATTTTGGGTGCTTGATTTGTGAAGCAATGCTTTCAATAGACTGAAATTTCATGGTGATTCTCCAAAGTTGATAATTATATTATACCCTATTTGAGCATATACCGCAAATATAGAATACCAATATCAGTATATTTTTAATAATTCTGCTTTTAAGTATTAAGAATCAGAAAAGATGATTCAGTCGGGTAAGGATAATTCCAAAATCCGCGCAATGCCTTTATTGAAGGCTAAGAGCCGAATGCGTTAGCAATACGGCGCATAAAGCGTAAGCGTGGGGTGTTTGAAAAAAGGAAGTGGATTGGAGAAGTGTTGCATAAAAAAATCCTGCACTTGGCAGGATTGGAGTTAGGCGATTTAGATAATACGATCAACTTAAGACTTTAAAAAGTGGAGATACGGGCCACATACATTATTTTTCTTGGTTGCGTAGCTTCTTGGCCGTACTGGTCAAATCGTCATAGGAAAATTGAATGGCATGTCTGATAGCGAAGTAGACTGCAAAAATCAAGGCAGCGTAGACCAGACCAGTAAAGAGAAACAGTAACCAACTAAACGGCGGTACATGGTTGGTCAAAGCACCAGAAGGCAAATACTTGTCACCGATGAAAGCCATCACGACAGATAAGAAAAAAAAAGCCAGAAAACCACCAGTCTTACTTTTAACAAGCACCTTAAGCATGAACATGCTGTTGATCTCCAATCTATATAGGGGGAAGTGCTACAGGCGATCTATTCACCTGTAGCCATCGGATTAAAACTGTTTAGCCATCACGACCATGAGAGAGCGGAATACTTCACGGCCTTGGGCGAAAGGTAGACCTAGAAAGTCAGTGACAGTACTTTCAAAATTGGAATCTTCAACCGCTTTGGACCAATAGATTTTACGGATAATTTTATTGCCTTCTAGGAATCGGATATTCACGCCGTTTGAAACAATCACCTGAATTTTCTTGGCTGCGGCCGAATCTTTGATTTCGCCTACAATTTTAGTGTAGCTGTTTTTGGGTTGACGGAAGGTGGCTAGGTTAACTGAATCAGTCCAACCACTGAACTCTAAGTCTTTAAGGAAGCTTGCTTTCAATGCGTCTTTTAACATGGTGTATCTCCTAAGTTGATAGATACATTATACACCAGATTAAACATATACCGCATATTTAATATATAAAAATATGTATATAATTGTAAATAAAAGGAATTAAAAATATATATTGTCTGGATTCGTTCCTTAATAATCAATCAGAAACGCCGTGGATTGGCATTATATGACACTGGCCCTCGGGGAAGTATAAAAGGCCCATATCGTTAAATATGAACCTTTATATATTAATAACAATAACTTAACCTAATTCTAGGGGTGGCAAAATGTTACACCCGCAAAAAAGGTCTAAGACAGGATTTTTTGAACCAGAGCTGTAGACAGGATTGTTTTGCCATTTATCTGATTGATATAGACGTAATGCAGTTGAGGTGTGACCTCGGTAAACCACTTAAACACGCTTTGAACCATGATGGCTGTGTCCAGATCATAGATATAACCATCAGCAGGGGTTTTGTTGGTTGGAGCCTTAAGCACGCTAAAACCGAAGCTGTTGCGATCGCCGTTGACGCTATCGAACTTGAACTTGAACTTATTGATGAATCCTACTTTATCGCATTTCTCGTACCAGAGAGCGTAACCCAAAATTTCGGGAGTACTGGAAAGCTTTAGACGGGTTTCGAGATCGGTTGAGTTTTCAAGTTTAAGCATAGTAGTAAACCTTATTAGAAAGTAATGAAGCTTTTAGAAATACTGCCATCTGATAGATAGTCTTTTTGTGGTTCTGGCCTGTATCAGCAAACATAATCATTTCTGATCTGTAGACAAGCAAAAGGCTCTACAAATAGAGCCTTCGATGGAAGCTGAACACTGATCCGGCCAATGACAAAAACATAGTCAAAAATAGGCTTAACCATTTTTATCAAAATTTTGCATGGTTTCATTGATGATGGACTGTATCTGATCCATGGGAATATTCTGTTTTTGTAAAGCTGCGGTCATAGCAAAAGTCATGTGAGCTATGGCATCACGGTAGCCATAATTATATCCCTCGGCGTGAGTAAGATCGAAGGTCAGTTCCAGACGGTTAACGATTTCCTCTGTAATGGAGCCTTCATTTTTTTCAGCAATAACGTTCTCGATCTTCTTTTTAAGACTGACTGGCATTCTAAAATTGACCTGAGTGTATTGCTTGCTCATGACTTAAATTGTTCTCTAAGAAAGAAAACAACATCATAAATCAATGTAGACAAAAGTGTATATGTTAAAGATTCATTACGGGACAATATTGCTTTTAAATTAGATCGATTGGATAAAAAAGAAAAAATGCTTGGGACAAAAATTTGAAAACGGCGGCCAGTGCATATGAATACATGAAATAAGCTTTGTCATAGCCTTCATGTGTATAGGTAGACATATATACCAATCTCTATATAGGGAGAGATATAAGGTCTGATCCTGTATCTGGATCACCCGAAGCAGATCATAGGAGAAGGACATAAGCATGAGGAAGTGATAAGTACGCTATATATGGGGAAAGACATAACCTGATTCCGATATAGGGGGAATACACATACGGCGTAGATCAAAATCAAAAGGAACATGGTTGGCCGGCTGTAGATCGGATCACCCATTGCTATGCTCACGCATAGAGTGAAGAACTCCGCTCTCGCTCATACCAAGATAAACATTGTTCGGGAAAAGAGATTGATCTCCTATATAGCAATTCCCTGTTAGGGGTTAGATCAATATAGGGGGAGATAGATAACTATGATCCATCAATAGGGAACTAAGGTACTAAGGTAGGGAGCAATAGAAATACATAGGGAACTATATAGGGGAATATAGGTAACTATACGAATGGATATAGCTACCTATAAGTTTAGCCATGAAGTTTATTCAGAATGGATTCAAAATTTTCATAGCGTTTTGGTTCAGACATTTTCTCAAACTGCTTTAGGGCATCGAAGTATCGTTTTCTTAAGGTTTCATAAGAGTGTTTAGCTATTAGTTCATCACCCCACTCTAAAGGATGGAGTGAACAAAAAGCTAATTCGTTAAAAGCATTGGTTGAAACATGATTTAACAGGCAGATGTAACCTATATCCATATAGTCAAGAAAATCACTTTTTAATACTTTTCTTAGGTAGGCCATACTTAATACGAGATGGATGGGGTCTAAGGTCACACGATGTTCGTGATATTGATGGAACCCAGATTTATCGAAAGGACTAAGCATCAAGCTTGGAGGCGCACCATAGGAAACGTGAGTATTTTTCTGCGTAGAAAGACTGGCTTGAATGAGCTGTGAAAATTCGGAAAGGAATTCGTTATCCTCTAATCCTAGAAAGGGTTTAGCAATAACCGAATTTATTGTTATATGAAGATAACGGTAATCGCTAAATGTACCCCATATCTCAATAGCATCCCTTGGTTCTGAAATAATGTAATTGAACATAAGCCTACTTACTAAATAAATCTTGCTATGAATGATATAGCAATTCTGCTACATGCAGAAGATGAATCAAAACAACTACCAGAAAAAAGATAGTCCTTAAAAGACAAAACTTATTCAGTCGGGAGTCGAAATAGTCAAATCTCTATATAGGGGAATGTATCTATATAGGGAGAGATAGACGGTAGATCAGGCAAGCCAAATAATGTAATAGACCATACGGCGTAGGATAAGTTTGAAAAGTGAAGTCCCAAATCAAGTTGCCTAAGCATGGTATAGGAGAAGAAGATTAGCGTTAGCGGAAGTCAAAACTCTAGGGAGCGGAAGCGAACCCACAATCACTTTGCTACTCAATCTGATCAGTTGCGATCGAAACATTAACCAAAATGATAATAAATATTTAATGCTTAAAACGCCGTAGAGGGCAAATAAAAATATTTAAATTAATAAACTAAGCATCAAAATAATAATCTTATATACACTTAAAATTAGTCTAAATAGTCTAAAGCAACCACAATGTATAGAAGGTCAACTCAAAATATTTACGACCACGGCGCAATCCCATGAAAGAGAAAAAAAGAAATGTTTAATTAATATTCAGCAAATTTCAGTTCAATCAGTACTGAAAAAAGACGGCGTAAGGACATCTCAATTTTCATCAAAATGGACTGCTGCAACAGATCAAAATCAACAAGAAAAAGAGGCCAAATTCACCTCACAAAAGTTGAGTCAAAGAAGCGTCAATTTCATCATGCCACCAGAGTAGTAATCGAGTCATTCCAGAACCAAAACGCCGTCATTCTTCATCCGGTTCTTACCCCAACATAGAGGACAATACATCAGGCTACGGCGCACCCGATCTGGATCATTGATACGCTCACGCGAATGAAACAGCTCACGCTGATATAGGGAGTACTAAACCATTTCCCTATAATAAGATTAAACCTCCTAATAATAGATCGACCGATTATAAAATTCTAAAAAGTCATTCTGATGGTTCTGCTACCGATTATGGAAATAGGACGGCGAACATTTTTTTATAGAAGTCTATGTTATCTCTATAGCAATCTATAATCCCAAATATAGGGAACCATACCACTATCTATAGGGAGCTATAACCTGATCAATAGTGAGCTATAGGATTTAATCTAGGGAACTATAATAATTTATATTGTGGACTATAGAAGGGTATTCATCCAAAGGAAAAAGCCCAAGCATAAAATGGTTTTATATTCACGATCTAGTAGAAGTCACAATGACCATAAACAGTGTTAGCGCATTTATGGCAGCCGTGAGGCGATATACAATGAATATTTAATTAGATCACTTGAGATAATCAGAATTACTTAAGCCAATATTATAGGTAATGGATTTATTTCAGGTAGCGAAAGCGATTATTCATCAATTAAAGATAATAAAGCGTTAGCACTCAAAAAGTTACCAACTAGAACAGTCATAAAAGTATGGAAGAAATTCAAATCTATTCAATAGTTTAGACTTATGAAATTGGTTACGCCGTAGAGGTGCCTGAACAAAGTAGGAAACTGGCAAGAAATTAAGGCAAAAGTTACCAAGTAGAATGAGGAATTTGGGGATTCAGGAAAACCATATCTTATGAGGCTTAGAAAGGTAAGTTACCAAGTAGTTTCACTTTGAAATGAAAGAACTTGGTAACTTAGGGTGCAGCACTGGTTATTTATTATTCAAGATTATATTTAGAACGTGTCTGAGATTAATCTTGGGTCCATTTCTTTATGTTGTTCGATAAAGTTTTCCACTTCTTTATCGGAAGGCATAACAATACGGTCAGGTTTATTCGTATCGTGCTTCTGGATTAATGAATTTAATGTTGCAGGGGAAGCCTTCATTAATTCAGGATTTTTATTTCGTAGCGCCGTCCGTAATTTCTTAAGCCGTTTTTGATTATTCTCACGTTGCTCTTTATTAATTTCAATCATAATAGTTTCATTAATACAAGCCTGTTGGAACTCTTTAAAGTTCTTATATGGCACAGGGGAATATCTCACATAATGCAACATTTGTGGAAATTGCAACTTATTGAAAATATTAGGATAGTTATCTTTAACGATCTTTTTGACTCGGCCAGAAATCTTCCCAATCTGGTGACGCACCCCATGAAAGTTGCCTCGGGCATACAGTCGGCGCATAGCATCTTCAAATTGACTTGGGCGAGTTGGGATCAGCGTGATCTTGCGTTCAATATCTGTACCCATTTTCTGCAAGAATTCGTTGTTTAAATACCAAGTAAAACGGAAACGCTTCTTAGATTTCCTTTTAAAAATATGTAGATACTGGTTATTCGTACGATTCAGCAGCTTGGTTAATAGCTTGATGGTATCGTTGTAAGAAGTGCCTTCTTCGACCGTTACGCCGTATTGTTTCTTAAGGATGCTAATAGCCTTCTCTTGGTTATATTCAAGATTATCTGCATCTTTCATATAGAGAAAGCCGAAGTTTTCTTTAATAGCTTCGTATTTTTTTTCTTCGGTTTGGGATAGTTTCGAGCCTAAATCAAGACTGGTCTTAAGCCCATTAATTGACTTAAATGACAGATGATCCATGTTGTTTGCAATGGAAGGATCGATAGGAATGCCATAGTTAAAAGGGAATAAATAGTCGTTATCGATATTGTCCTTTAGTTCATCATAAGAAATGTACAGACCTAAAACGTATTCACCAAACTTAAGGTACTCAAGTGGATTTCGGGTAATGATAGGCTTCAAGTTTTCTTGGGCCATCAGCTTCTCATTGAGCTTTCTGATCTCATCCGGTTCTTTGACTTTGCTTCGAGATGATTTACGGAAGCCAGTAGTCAGCAACCAGAATTCAATCTCGCCTATGTGAGAAGGGTTGTAATGAATAACTAAGGTCCAAACAGGTAAACCATTACGTGCTTGATACTGGCGTTCATTCTGATCCTGATCCAATTTGTACTTATCAATTAGTTTTGGGATAACAGCATTAACGCTATTAATTGGAATTTTTCCATTCATCCAATAACGGCATCCTGCCATGGCGACCGCATTCATGAGCGCAGATAAGCAGTCAGTTTTCTTAATGCTATAAGTGATCATATTTTGTTCAAACCTTAGTTAATTTGGTTGAAGCATAAAAGCGACACCATGTTTTACAAAAAGAATAAGAGAAATTTTCTTTAAAATCTATCTTTTTTATTAGGAGAATGGTTTATCCGTAAATAAGAGTTCCTGTGAATTCGTGCTGATAAAGGTTTTGAGGGTTGTTTTTGCGGTTTCAGTGGCATATCCTGTGCTTGCCAAACATGATTTTTTGGGGGGGATGTGAGTAGTGTCCTTACCAAAAATTTCTAAACTCTTGTCGATAGGTTTTATGTGCATGTGGCAGCCACCACATTGCTAAAACTCGCAAAGCTGCGTGCGTCCGAAAGGTAGCTGGCGCGGCTATGAAGGGCACTGGGCGGTGAAATTCCGCTCTTTGACCCAATCCTGACAGCATGTAAGAAAAGGAGTTGGGCGACATAGAAACGGGAATCTAGGCGACTAGATCAAACCCTGTCTAATGGAGAGTGTGAGTAACTTCAAGGAATGATAGTTGCGTTAATAACACCTATTTCATGCTTCAATTTTTACGAAGGGCATGATGTATGGCGCACAGGTGGGCTGCTGAGAATATCGTGAGGTATTAGGGAGTTTGAGGAGAAATCTGGATAACTCTGGTACTCAAGGATTGACTTAAATGACTTGTCGAGATGACATTTTAAGTTGGTTGGTGAGATCGTTGGATAGCTCAAGCCTGTAACGGTGACACGTAAAAGATAATGTCATCAAGATATTAAGACTGCATTAATTAAGTTTAATGTGGTCTTTTTTATTATTGGTGTGTGCATTATTAAGTATGTTGCTTTGCGTAGATCAAGTGCTTTACCCACAATGAAGTCGAATAACGGTTAATAATATGGGTTTTTGGAACTCTTACTGTAGAAAGATGGAATAGCTGTTATTTTGTGGAGTGGATAGGCGTACTGATCGTTTATTAATACTGATTTATTCAGTTAATAGACAAAGACCATTATGACTAATATGGGAATCTCTCAGGTCGATTATTATACAAGGTGGCTCCTTGATATAGACTGTTTGAAGCGAAAACCTACCTTGAGTGGGCAATAAGTTTTGATTAATGAGAGAGGGAGAATTGTTGAGTAGACTTTATATATATTAATCACTCTTTAAAGAGATGTTTGATTATATAAATCCAGTCACTGACAAGGGTTTTTAAAAGCGAGGTGTGGCAGCCTCAGTATCTATGAAATGGTACAAACTTTTTTGGCGTGGAAGAAAATCAAACCTATTACCCAAATATTAACGTGGCTGTTAATAGTTGTGGTATTTGATGATTATTCAGTAAGAAGCATTAACGGTGGCTCCGTTGTTGGTTCACGCCAACCAAATATCTTAGTTATTACTCAAACATTAATTTAATATTAATGTTGAATTAATCGCTACTAGCTATTTTTTTTAGCGGTGACGTTATAAAGCAGTACAGTTGTTTGACTAGCGGAATAGTGTTTTAGCGGTGACGTATCTGATCTGGATTTTCATCTAGCGGTCCAAATGTGACTTAGCGGTGACGATGACTTATCTAGTCAAAATACTAGCGAACCTGTACTTAGCGGTGATGGAAAACATCTTGCTTTGTAACTAGCGGAAAAGTGGTATTAGAAAGTCGTAGTTGTGGAACTAAAACACAACCGAAGTTTGTATCAAACTCAGTGGTGATGACAGTCGGGCATAAGCTGTCTGAACGGTTTGAGATTCGCTTCCTTTGCTCAGCAAAGAAGATGTCACAAGTTGATAACTGTGAAAGCGTACCAATACGTTTTATTGGCGTTAGGCGGTTACGTGAAACTCCAACATAAGCCCTGTTCTACATCAGTAGACAGGGCTTACCTTTTTCTATTAATTAAAAATTAATATTAAAAGAATGTTTATTATTAAAAATATTAAAATTACTATAAATAATATTTAAAATTAAAAAAATAACGATTATACTAGCCTTAATGATTTATCAAACATTATATAATTAGGTTTTAGAATGTTTCACAAAAGTTTTATTTTACCTTTTGTTTTTCTAACGACTACTGCATTCACCCAGACGGTAAGTGCAGAAATTCTTATCGTGCGTAAAGAAACCTCTGTACCTGATGCTGTCAAGTCACCGTCAGTACCTTCTGTTGCGCCGGCAAACTTTGCTACCTCTAGCACTGTACCTGATGCTGCAAAATCAACATCTGTACCATCAATTGCGCCGGCAAACTATGTTGCATCTAGTTCTGCACCAAAGCTTGTATCGGCATCTGTAGCAACATCCATTAATGATCCTGCCAATAAATCTACTTTAACAACTACTACTCAGAAGCAGTTAATGGGAAGCGTGGCTACCCAAGAATTTAAAGCTCCGAACTATGCAACATCTGTAAGTCCTGTTAATTCAAATACCTTTAATAAAAATATTCCTCAGTACAGCAGCTCTATAAAGCTTCGTAATCCACCTCCTTACGTTGGTTGCTTCTACACTTCCTCACGCAAATACGGTGTGCCAGTTGATCTTTTGATGGCTATTGCACAGACAGAATCTTCATTTCGACATGACATTAAAGGTCAACTTGGTTGGGGTGCTGATCATGGCCTGATGCAGATCAATGATTGGTGGCTTCCTCGCCTTCGTAAAAAATTCAATATCACATTAACTGATCTTTATAACCCTTGTACCAACATTGAAGTGGCCTCGTGGATTTTGGCTCACAATTTTGTGCAGTTCGGTTATTCGTGGCGTGCTGTGGGTGCATATAACGCTGTTACCGAATATAAGCGCGTGCGCTACATCAACAAAGTTTCAGCAAACCTTAAAAAACTCCATGCGGGGCAACTATGATTTTTATACGGATGCTGATCAGTGCAGTAATCGTTCTTCTGCTTGTGATTTATTTCACCTACGTCATGTTAACTACAGATTCTTGTGAACGTATCAGTCGGGCAACCAAACCTATTCAATTGACGACCGATTTTGTGAATGTACTTGCTAAGCCATGGGCTGAACCAGAAACACTTCAATCAATTGACAATTGGAGTGCTAGAACCCGATTACGTGCGGCAATTTTATTTCGCATTCAGTTTTACTCCGAATCAGTTCCACCAGTCGTATGTGATTGGGATGCTTATAAGGACCGTGTTCTTGGAACAGATAGTTCACTTTCAGAAAAAGATGATGAAGTGAAACAAAAGCAGGGGTTGAATGATGAATGATTTTTTAAGACCAGACTTCTTCAAAGATGAAACTCTTACTGATGAAGAATATTTAAAGCGTGGTGGTGCTGATCGCATCCCTGATAACTTCATTGTTGTGGATTCAACAAATAAGAATGAAGTATTCGCGGTCAATTACTTAAATGAACTTTTTAAAGTGATGATGGAAAGCAAAGTTTCCGATATTCATTTGGAAAGTCAGGAAGTAGGAAATCTTTGCCGTGTTCGCCAAGATGGTATTCTTCATAAATATGGCCGTTTGCTTTCTGATACCGAATTTTCTTTCATTCGTAAGAAAATTTATTCTCGTGCAATGATTGAAGAATCATACGCAAAAAGTAATGCTGTTGATGCTCGTGCATGGTTACGCTATGGCAATAAACTTGATTTGCGTATTAGCTCACTTCCGACTGTAGCAGGATATACCATTGTTATTCGTCTACTGGATCAATCAAACTCAGGTCGTAAACTTGAAACGATTGAAATGACGGATGCTACTCGTGAAGCAACGCTCGATGTGATTAATTCGGCTCATGGTTTGGTACTGATCACTGGCCCGACTGGTTCTGGTAAAACTTCTACGCTTTATAGCTTTCTAAACGAAATTAACTCACCAGAGCGTAAGGTTTTCACTGTAGAGGACCCTGTTGAATACACCATTCAAGGTGTTCAACATATTAATGTTGATCGTAATATTCCTTTCGCACGCGCACTTAAAAGCGCATTACGTCAAGACCCTGACATTATTCTCGTTGGTGAAATTCGTGATAAAGAAACAGCGAAGATTGCGATTGAGGCTGCTCAAACTGGTCACTTAGTTTTATCTACACTTCATACCAACTCATCAGTCGGTGCAATCTCTCGTCTAATTGAATTGGGTATTGATCCCGCACATATTAATGAAACCTTGCTTGCTGTTAGCGCACAACGTCTGGTGCGTAAATGTAAAGATGCACGCAACATGGACCATCCAAACAATCATGAAGCTGATTGGCTGCGTAAAAACGGTTATACAAAATATATTCGTCAAGCTTTCGGGCGTGGCTATTCAAAAGAAAATTATCAAGGCCGTCTACCAGTAATTGAATTTTTGGTCATTAACGATGAAATTCGTGAGCATATAGCTGCACACGACATTACTCCAATTTATGAACTGGCTCGTAAGCAACCCCAATATGAACCATTATCTGAGGCATGTTTACGTTTAGCCATGGAAGGTAAAACTTCTCTTGAAGAAGTAATCTCAATCAGTAAATCAAAATCTGGTTCTTCCATGGACGGTATGTTACTTGGCGATCGTCTACTTTCTTTAGGCTATATCACTGACTACCAACTTTCATATGCACAAAGCATTCAACGTTCAACGTCAGAAGTGAACCGTAAAAAGCTCTCAGAAATTATTCTTGAACTTCATTACTGTTCCCTTGAGCAAATCAATGAGGTGGCAGATGCGCCTGATGCTTAAGAAATCTGTACTAGCAATAGGCTTGATTGCTTTTGGTACTGTGATTCATGCACAAGATAACCTTCTGCAAACGGGTAAGGCGACTGGTATTGATCCAAAAACAAGTCAAAAAGTTGATGTGCAAATCTTTGGCCGTACAAGTGTACAGAACGAATTTAATGTAACTCGCTTCTTCTTTACTTATACCTGTGATTACGGCCAGAAGTACGATGCTGAAATGGCACAGTGGTCAAAAACACTTCCATCAAAATTCAAATATGTTCGTGTTCCAGTAATTACTCAAGAACCTAACTCTACTGTGGGTGCTTTTGCTTATTACGCTGCCTTCCAGACTGATAAGACCAAAATTAACTTATTCCAACAACATGCTTTTAATTTAATTAAAACATTAGGAAAAGACCCATCTGACCAATGGACATATTATGAAGCCGCTAAACGTGCCGGCTTAAACCTGACTACATTCAAAAAACATTGGGGAACACAACGTACTGTTCTTCTGGTGAAAAATGCCGTGATTTTGGGAGCCAAATATAAAGTGGATTACACACCAACTTTAACTGTTGGGGGGATTTACACCCTCACTCCTGAACCAATTGCAGAAAGTAAAACCTCGTTTATCGATTTTGCTAACGCAATCACTTCTAAATACATCGCTGAAAATGGAGTAGCAATTCGATGAACACTAAATACTTAAGCGGTGCGGTACTACTTGCAATTGCTTCTTTATATGGATGTGCAAGCAAAGCACCAGTACCAGAATTAAAGGTCGAAACAATACCACAGCCTTCTTTCAACATTTTGAAAGTTTATGTGGACAGTGAAGTTGTTCGCGTACAAACCACAGAACAAACTGTAGTGTGCAATGGCTGTGATCAAGTATCAGCAGGGGTTCAAGAAGAAGATGATGTTATCTGGATTCGCATGGTTCCTGCACCAGAAGAAACGATCATCGATGCTAAACACTTTGACTTTGATAAAGCTAAGTTAAAAGGCGATTTGTCTAAATTGCTTTTGATTTCAGAAAAAATGAAAGCTGATCCTACTTCTATTGCCAACATCGTAGGCCATACAGATTCAATTGGTAAGCAGAGCTATAACTACAAGCTTGGTTTAAAGCGGGCAAATGCAGTTAAACGATGGTTAGTACAGCAAGGTATTAACAGTAATCGAATCATCACAAGTAGTAAGGGTGAAACACAGCCGATCGCTACAAATAAAACTCGTGAAGGCAGAGCTTCAAATCGCCGCGCTGTTCTCACAATCAACGTTACTGAATAAAAGGGGAAACTCATGGCCTTAACTCAAATTGACATCCCTGATTCTATCGATGGTCCACCATTCTTGTTGGTGTTTGAATCGGACGAACTCAGTATCTATGTAACGATCGTCTTTGCTTGTCTGTTCACCAAGACAAACATGATTGTGATGTGCATTCTCCTTTACGCATTTTCTAAGCTATATGTGAACTACAAAAAAAGATCGATGGCCGGCTTCTATATTCATTATCCGTATCGTTGGGGGATTGTTCCGTTGAATTCTTATTTTAAAAATGGATCGATTATGGAGTACAAGGAATGAAATTTAGTTTATTCAACGGAAATTGGGACCTTAGCCATAAAGTAGCTATTGTTTCATGCTGCGCTAACGTAATTCTCGGGGCGACTGTTTTAGTTCAGTCTTGGGGTCTGGCGACAAAACGTGAACGAGTAATTCTTGCGCCTCCTACAATTGATCAGGTTTATCAAATCCAGTATGACTCTGCGAATACAGCCTATTACGAATCTTTTGCTGTAGTTATTGCGGGGATTATTGGTCAAACCACGCCTCAAAATGTTGATAACACGATTAAGACTTTAAACCAGTTTTTATCTCCTGCTTTACAGCGCCAGATGTCTGAATCTTTAAGTGCATTAGTAGCCAAGCTTCCAAAAAGCAACTTCACTTCATGGTTTGTACCTCGTGAATCATCTTATGAAAAGCAAACAGGTAAGTTATTCATTTCAGGTAATTTGCATTCTTCTTTAACAGGGTCAAATGTCCAAGCAAAACCTGTTGTTTACGAGTTCATTATTAAGATGCAAAGCGGAAAACCTATCGTTACGTTCTTCGATAGTTATGAAGGCTCTAAGCCACGTACCTTATCTTTATTGCGTAAACAAGAAAAGGCCGAAGCACAAGCACAAGCTCAAGGCATAGCAGCTAAATAATAATTGGAGAAATTAAATGAAACTTAATAAGATTTTTATTGGTTTAGCTGTTGCAGTAGGGATGTCGGTAACGATCCCGATTGCTTCGGCTGATGGACAAATTTTCAGAAATGCGAAGGATATTCCTGCACCTTCAAATGGTGGGAATAATAACTATATCCCATTACCGCAGACCCAATATCAACCTGCCCCGAATTTACCTGCTAATTTTCAGTCGGGTGGTAATGTGCGTACTCAGGTTGCACAAATGCCGCATAGCTCATTGACTAATGCTTCAATGATTGCTCAACAGCCCATTTCACTTGATCAGGCAAACCTTAAGCAGCAAACAGTTCAAATTTCTAATGATGATACGCATGTTGTTCCTGTATCTGCATCGAATATGAACCGTATCTCAACACCGTTTCGTAACCCGATTGTGTTGGTTAATGGCGGTGCTAAATCAAAAGTAGTCGGTCAAGATGTTTTTCTTGTCATGGAAAGTGATCAGCCAATTGGTATTTTCATTCGTGAAGATGACAATTTAGCAAATAACAGTCCTGTAGCCTCGTTAACCTTGGTCCCGAAAGCTGTACCGCCACAAAATATCTCTATTGTTTTAGAAAATTCAATGAAAGAGCGACTAACAAATCCAAATGGCAAAATTGCTTCGGATTACACAGATGTTATTCGTCAGACGTTGGGGATGATTGCTCAGAAAAAACTACCAGATGGTTATTCTCGTTCAAATGTGAATGGAAAAGTGCTTGCTCGTATTGGTGCAGTCACGTTGCAGCCAAAAGCAATTTATTCAGGAGTTGAACATAACGTTTATGTCTACTCAGCCAAAAACGTGACTGGTCAATATGTAGAATTGAGTGAACCTTCATTTTGGCACAAAGGGGTACGAGCTGTTGCTTTTGGTGAAGGCAAAATCAAATTAGCTCCTAATGAATCTACTGAAATCTTGATCCTTGCTGATGTTGGCAATGGCGAAGATTCAATTTACGACTAATCGGAGCCATTACAATGAGCATGAAAGAAAAACTTCAAACTAGCCTTGCTGAATATAAGCAAAAATGGAATGAAACTGATCCGACTAAACGCCGAATTATCATGGCGGTTACATTCATTTCCCTTTTATCAGTACTTATTTTCTATCTGGGCGATCAGCGTGAAAAAGAAAATACAGAAAAACGTCAAGATGCAATTAATCCAAAAACGGAACTTCAAACAACTAAACTTGTTCAACCTAATGTTGGTGAAGTCGGGATTGATGATTTACGTGGTATGACTCAATCAGAATTAGAACGTCAACGATTGCAGCAAGAAGCCTTGATTCAAAACCAAGAGCAGATTGCTAATGATTATAAAAGTGGTAATCAAGCTGTAGGTCAAACTGTATCTGATCTTTCTCGTCAGTTGGCTTCTGTAACTGACGAAGTAAAGCAACTTAAATTAGGCAATCAATCAGGTGGTGCTAATGGTGTGTCGCTGCCACCATTGCAGGGTATCGATCCTAATTTAGACCAAGCTTATCAAAATCAGAACGCAGGAAGTGTACCAGATATGGGGCAAGCGCCAATGGCTGATCCTTCTTTGAATTCTGTACCTGAAAACTCTATTGATGCCCGTCCAGTTGAATCATCTGATCCGTTTCAGATTATTCGTAGCGGTAAAGATGCAAGTAAATTTCAAAGTAATGGCTATCGTAGTAGTAGCAACCCGAATGCAAAGAAAGAGGATTTATCCATACAGGCTAAATTGCTTATCTCCCATGGTCTACCAACAGGAAGTATGATCCAAGGCGTTTTAATTAATGGTATGGATGCAACAGCCGGACGGGGAAAGGGTAATGCGGTTCCTGCATTGATACGTGTAAAAAAGGATGCAGTCTTGCCTAACCGTTATATTCAGGCTGTTAAAGAATGCTTCATCATTGTATCGGGTGTGGGTAACTTGGCTACTGAACGTGCTGAAATGCGTGGCGAAACTATCTCTTGTATCTTTAAAGATGGACAAATTGTTGATGGTCCAATTTCAGCGTGGGTGGTAGGTGAAGATGGTAAATCAGGTTTACGTGGTCGTGTAGTATCAAAACAAGGTTCTGTGATTGCACGTTCCATGGTAGCCGGTGTACTTGGTGGCTTTGGTAAGCAAATGGCTCCTACTACGGTCCCATCCCTTGATATTTCAGGTGGCGATGAAACCCAATACCAAGTTCCAAATTTAGGTAATGCTTCAAAAATGGCTGTAGCTAGTGGTGTTGGTAGTGGACTTGATCGTGTAGCGAATTTTTACATGGATTTAGCTGAACAAATGGTTCCAGTGATTGAAATTGACGCAGGCCGTCAAGTTACTCTGATTTTAAACAATAAATTTAACGTATCTAAAGCAACTCAAGGAAACTAATAATGAAAATTCAAACTTTATTAACCGTCAGTGCTTTAGCTGCTTTGATGACAGCTTGTACAGGTATGCAATCTAAGTATGGATGTTCTGGATTGCCAGATGGGATCGTATGTAAATCACCAATGCAAGTTTATGAACAAACTAATAGTGATGACCGTGTAGCAGTTTACCAATCAGATTTGCAAGAAGATTCTGGTCCTAAGTCTAAATACGACAAAGGTTCGTCTAAGAAGAATCAACCAACGTCACAAGCTGAGCAGATGGTTAACTTATTTGCTAAACCACAATTTCAGGCTTCATCTTCACCAATGCCAGTACTTGAGCAACCAAAGGTTTTGCGTATCTGGGTTGCTCCGTGGAAAGACGAAAATGAAACTTTAAATTGGTCATCGTATTTATTCACTGAAATTACACCTCGCCGATGGAACTTCGGGGATTCGGTAATGCGTAATACGCCTGTTACTGCCCCTAACCAAGCTGATTATATGTCACCAAGCTCTACAACGCCGGCAACAGGCGGTGATTCTAGTCCTGCAAATGCAGAAGCTCAGGAAATTATTAACAGTGCAAATTCGGGACAACAGGGGCAGGCAAATTCAGCACAAAACCTTTCTCCTGAAATGCAGCGACAACAGCAATTGGCTGAAAATGGTAGCTTCAATTAAAGTTTGAATTAATTAAAAAAACCCGATTTATCGGGTTTTTTTAATTTCATAATATTACTATTAATAATATTAAAACATTTCCATAATTTTTTTATAAATTATCTAGTAAAATTAAAAAAACTATGTAAAATTAATAATTGCAAGTTTGAGAGTCTTGCACAAGAATTTTAGTCATTAATAAGGAATTACCATGGAATTAGTTCAAAAGAAATTCAGCATTGCTGATTTTGCTTCTCAGAAAGCAGCACGTTTAATGTCATATATTACTTTAGCTGTAGCTACCGTAATCATGTTTGCCATGATTAACGAATCAATGGCTATTTCAGTAACAGACCTTGAAGCAGCATCGGGTACTGGTGCAGATGAATCTGGTACTGTGATGAATACGCCAGTACTTTGGGTAATTAACTTCCTTGAAGGTACAGGTGGTTTATTCGCTACTGTATTAGCATTTGTTATGACTCTTTATGCTGCTGTTATTGCTAAATCATTGATGGGTATCATCATTGCAATCGGTATCGGTATCGCTGCTGTATTCGGTCCTGCAATCTTGATGTCTATCTTCGGTGCGATCATCTAAGTACAAAAAAAAATAAACTCGCCATTGGCGAGTTTTTTTTTGCTTGGAGAAAATTTTAGCAATCCAAGAAATATCATTAAGTTAACGTTTGCCATAATTAAAAATAAATATTAATAAAACATTATATTTTTGTTTGGATATTTATAATAAAATAATTATAATAATTAAAATATTTTATATACAAATTCGGATGTATTATGCAAACCAAAGCTTCTATCATCGATAAGATGCTACACCGATACAGTCTGTCATCTTTAACACCAGTAATTAGCCCAACCGAAGATCATTTTTTTTACTGTGAAAATAATAAAAAGCAGTCATACGTTGGTGCTTGTTTCTTGGCAACGCCTTTAAATGGTATGGATGATCAGGGCTTCAACCTCTTTGTGAGTGCTATCTCGGTAAAGCTTCCACCGAATTCTATTATTCAAATTCAGCAAGCTGCAACTAACCATGTTGATGACCAGATCGATAGTTATTATGAAAATAACTATAATTCAATTAAAAATAATCATGGATTAAATGCAAAGCAAAAAGAAAACCTTCATTCGATCGTTTTAAAACGTACCGAATCATTAAGACAAGCTAAAATCACGCCGCCGGTTCCGGCAAATGGTATTACTTTACGTCAATCACGAATTATTGTGAGTGTAAAAATTCCTGCCGACTTACAGCTTAGTGAATACGATCTACAGCGTTGTAAAGAGCTGATATTGACTGTATATGACAGCTTACGAAGCACTACACTGCCAGATTTAAAGCAGTTAACAGTGAACGAGTATTTATCTGAATTACGCTCAATTGTTTATCCATTTGAGCCATTAGATAACACTTATGACGAATTCCAGAAAATATCCGAACAGGTGTTTAGAAAGACTACTGAAACAGATAATCGTGATCCTAATATTACGAAAATCGGGGATACACACATTTCAGTGCTGTCTGTAAGTGCATTGCCTAAGAAGAATGATATTTCTTTAACCAATATGCTTGTTGGCGATCCAATGGGTACAACCAAACAAGTTGGATGTCCATATTTTATTAACTGCACGATCATTATTCCTGAAACGCAGGATGAAAACACCAAAATTGATTTTGACTACGCACAGACATTCGATACTGCAACGCCATGGGCTAAAAAGTTTGCTCCTAAATTGGTGGATCGTCTTGAAGGCTTAGAGTTGCTTCGTAATGCAACTAAGCGCGGCGAAATACCATGCCGTTTGTATTTTAATGTAGTTTTATTCAGTAAAGATAAGCAAAAGCTACCCCGAATCGCTACTGTTCTTCAAAGCTATTACAAATCACTTGGTTTGATTCTTGTACCTGATTCTAAAATTGTTTTACCGCTTTTTTGGAATACCTTGCCCCTATATGCAAGTATTGAGTCGCTTAAAAATACAAGCCGTACATTACGCATGACAACAGTACATGCTGCTACATTTGCCCCTCTGTTTGCTGATTTCCAGAATTTGCGCGGTAATTTTAGTCAAATCTACTATACGCGCCGTGGAAATATCTTTGGTTTCGATCCTATGACCGGCCAGAACCATAATGGCATGATATTTGGTTCATCAGGTGGTGGTAAATCAGTATTTGGTCAAAATTTCCTTCTTCAAGAATATGAATCAGGTGCATTAATTCGAGTTTTGGATGATGGTCAATCTTATAAAAAATTATGTTATACGCTTGGCGGGTCATTCATTGAGTTTACCGACAGTAGTGATGTTTGTTTAAATCCATTTACTCTTGTTGAAAATATCAATGAAGAACTTGATCAGCTTGCACGTATAGTAAAACAGATGGCATCACCCACTACACATTTAGACGACTTTTGTATGTCTAAAATCAAGCAAGCTATTAAGTCGGTGTACAGTACCAGTGCTAAAAAAACAACGATTAGTGATATTGCTGACTTTTTATCTATCCAACCCGAAGAAGAAATTCGCAGACTCGGTAGCCAGTTATTTGAATATACAGTAGACGGTTCATACGGCAAATATTTCAACGGTGATAATAACTTAAATCTGAATGCTCAAATGGTTGTGCTTGAGCTTGAAGGCTTGAAATCAGACCCATTGCTTAAGACGGTCGTAATGATGATGGTCTGCACACGTATTCAGGCTGATATGTACCGTAACTTTAGCTATGCACGTAAATTTGTGTTGTTTGAGGAAGTGACAAGTTACTTTGAGGACCCGCTAGTAGGCGCTTTCATTGCTGACTTCTATGAGCGTGTGCGTAAGTATCGTGGCGGTTGTTGGTTGGTAACTCAGAATGCTGAGCGTATTGCTGATTCTCCTGCAATCGGGAAGGTGATGATCAATGCGAACTACATGATCTACTTACCGTATGTTGCTGAACAGATCGATGTAATGGCACAGAAGAAATTACTTAAAGACGATCCCTACATTATTAATACTTATAAATCACTTCGCTTGTCAAAAGGCGTTTATTCAGAGGCAATGATCTTTGAAACCAGTACTGAAAATATTTCTGTCATTCGTACGATTTTAAATGATTTTGAAAAGATATTATTTTCCTCAAGTGATGAATATTTCCGTCCATTCATTGAAAGAATTGATAAAGGTGAGGATATTGCTGAAATCATTGATTCGTATTTGTTGAAAGCAGAAAAGGACAAATATGAAAATAAAGCAAACTCTAATCAGGATATTAATGATCTCAAAGCTAGAATTGAAAATGGTGAGGACCTAGATCAAGTATTACTAGATTTTAAAAACAAAATTATGCGTGTGGTTGGTTAATAGGTGGATGCTATGAATGAATTAAATATTAAAAATCCAATTTTTGAGTCTGCCTATATAGATGGTCAATATTCAAAAGCAGAGGTAATTGAAACAATTGATAGTTTTATTACCCCTGAAAAATTAAATGAGTCAGATGAAACCGTACTAGGTGGTGTTTTATTCACGATCAATGATAGTGGGATAAAGAACCTTACTCTGCTTCAATTAATAAAAAAGATTGAGCTAAATAAAACTAATGCTTCTAAAGCATTACTCGCTAAAATATATTCTGTTGCTGAGATTAAATCCCAAATAGATTTAATTAAAGAGGAAAACAGAAAAGAAAATCGTAAGTTGATTATTGGCTCATGTATATTGGTATCTATTTTAGCCTTGATTCTTGCATATAAATATAACCTGATAAAGATGCCAATATCTCCGGCTACCGAAGGGGCGAAAGTAGTGGTACTGGATACTGCACGTTTGGCCTATTCTGCGACCGTTCCCTATATGAGTAAACAGCTTACTCCTGAACAAGCTCAGCAAGTTTCACTTCAATACAGAGATAACTTGCAAAAGGTTGTGCGGGAATATACTGATAATGGCTATATCATTATTAATCGTAGTGCGGTTTATGTGACTTCTGAAACAAATGACATCACAGATCAGGTTATTAAATCATTAGGATTTGAGCCTGTAGAACGTGAAAGGTTTGATGCAGATTATTCTAATCAAGAAAAATATGAGGTTTTAAAAACCTTTGCTCAAACAAATGTTAGTGATTACGAAACTGCTGCATTAAATGATGCAAATCAAGCAATAAATGCACAAGCTGAACAACAGCTAAATAATGCAGAAGTTATTACAGATAGTAATGGTCAATCCATTGATATTGAATGAACTAAATAATGCGGTCAACTGACCGCTTTTTAAAATGTATTATTGAGAATTGGCGATGAAAATTAGTTTTAGACAAAATAAAGTATATTTATTTTTGGCTTATTTATTTATGCCATTAATTTCATTCATTAGAGAGCTGTTTATTGCTTGTAAAGGTCGCCGTTTAACTGTTCTCTGGATAATTGCTATTTTTTGTTTCATTTATATCAGTAGTGATTATTATGTAAAGAAGGTTAAAGATAACTTTGGTATCGCTGTGGATATTAGTAATGTATCTTCTAATGACCATATTTTCTTTAAAGTTAATAAAGGTATTAAAACTTATTCAGAATTAAAAGTCGGTGAGTATATTTCATTTAGTTCTTCTAAATTAGAGCCTATCGTTAGTAGTAAAAGTACTATTATTAAAAAAGTAGTTGCAAAGCAAGGGGATCATATTCAGATCAAAGGACTCGAATTATTTATTAATGGTGTTAAGCGTGCTGAATTGCATCCTGCCGCTTTAGTAAAACTCAAGAAAACAGAAGCTCAAATGCAAGCTGACTATATTGTTCCTCTAAATTCAGTTTTTGTTTTAGGTTCTTACTACAGATCATTTGATAGTAGGTATTGGGGTGTGTTGCCTATTAAGGAAAACACTAAAGTTGATATTGCTACGCCTATATTATTTTAACTTGGAGATTAATAAGTGAAAAAATCGAAAGTACTGCTACTTTCTGCTGCATTAACTTTCCAAGTTACGCATCTTTATGCAGCTTTAACAGAACAAAGACAGCAAGCTATTGGTAATCAACCGCCAACTCAATATTCTGAAAACTTTTATGATCGTAGAAGTGAAGGGTGGTATTGGTATGAGGACCCCGAAGCTAAGAAAAAGCAGAAACCTGTTCAGCCGCCAGTAGTTGTTCAACAGCCTGTACAGCCCAAGAAGGTAGATATTTATAACCCGACTACCAACACAATCAATGAGCCGATCGTAGTACAAGCTGCTCCTGCACAACCAAAACCCCTTTCAACAGAGTGGTTGAAGGTAAATATGCCAAAAGCTTTACAAGCTGCTATGGATAATCCTACAGATGAAAATGGGCGACCAAGTAAAGAAGTTCAGACATATATGTATATGCAGAGAATTGCCTTAGACCGTTCTCAGAACTTTTCAAAAGCTGCCAGTACTGTCACCCAACTTGATCCATTCCTAGATGAAACCAATCGGGTTCCAGTGGATACAGCATCTAACCGTGTTTTTGTAGCTGCTGCTGAACATGATAAAAAAATGATTCTGAAATATTTAGCTCAAACTACAGGACTTTGGTTCTTTTATGACACAAGCTGCTCTTTCTGTTCTTCTCAATATGAATTTTTAAAAGATTTTAAAGTGGATAATAATTTTAAAATATTTAATATATCTATGGACGGAAAGCGTTTGCCGAAAATGGGTAACGATGAAATAATATTACCTGATAAGGGCCAAGCAGTTAATCTCAGATTACGGATTACACCGTCAATTGTTTTATTAGCTCCACCGAACAACTTTTATGTTGTGAGCCAAGGGTTAATTACTCAAAGTTCTTTAGAATCAAAGATATTGCTTGTTGCAGAACAACAAAATCTTTTACCTAAACACTTGAAAGACAAGCTCGATCCTTATTCTAAAGGCATTATTACACCGCAGCAAATGAATCGTATGCAAGAGGTGGAAAAAGAGTTAAACGATGATCCAACAAAAATTGTTGATTATATCAAGAAAGTTGTTGGCAATGAGTAAATAAGGTTGAATAACTATGTTGATAAAACAAAAGATTGGTGAAACTTTGATTAATATTCCAAAAACATTTCTTAAACCTTTAAGAATTTGCTGTCTTTTCGCTACTTTTGCCGGCGCAAGTCAAACTGCTACTACTGGTGGGTTGGATAACTTCATGTCAGATATGTACAGCAATACGACCGCCGCCGGCATGTTCCAAACACAACAGCGTGGTGTCATTTCTGGTGGTTCATTTGTTGGTCGTTTTGGTATTAAATCAATTAACTTAGTTTCATTTGATCCGCCCCGTGTCAGTGCCGGATGTGGTGGTATAAACTTGTTCGGTGGATCATTCAGCTTCATCAATGCTCAAGAACTGACTCAACTCTTACGGGCGATCGCTCAGAATGCACTAGGCTTATTATTTCAACTTGGCCTTAACGCGATCAGTCAGCCGCTTTCGTCTTTGCTAACTACTTGGTCTGCAAAGCTACAAGAAATGAACTCATTGCTTAAGAATAGCTGTGAGGCTGCACGCAAGATGTTCCAGATCGACAAGACTGGTGGAGCAATGTTGGCTGCTGTAAAAGGATCAATGGGTGAGATCAAAACGCAAACTGGTGGTTTTAAAGATTACTTTAGTAATGTTCAAAAGAACTTTTCCCAAGGTTGGAACTCTTTGAGAGGTAATTCACCTGATGGCGAAGCAACCTCAAGAGCCGATAAAGCCATTCAAGAACTACCGAACGTAGGTAACGTGACATGGCGTGCTATTAATGCGTCTGACAGCTATAAGGCTATTATGCCGGCAAGTGGCGGCTCTGAGCTTGAGGCTAAAATCATGCTGATGAATGTCATTGGTACAGAAGTCTTTAATGCTTCAACACAAACCTCAAGTGGTGATAAGGATTGTGCTACTGGATCAGGTCAATGTGACCCTAAGCCGGCTCGTTACGAAAGTGTAATTGGTATTAGTGACTTGATTTCACCTCAAGACGCTAAGCCGTTCTATGCTTGCCAAGGGAGTGATACAGGTGATGAAGGCTGTCAAAAACTTCCATTAAATGAGAGTGCTAAATTGTCTACTTACTTCAAAGGTGTTGCACGTATTGTAAACAAAAATTTTTATAACATTGATAGTTCTGAAATCAATTTAAATCGAACAACTATTCAAGCTCAAATCAATGGTGGACATGGTATTGTAGGTAAGGCTGGTAAACCAAATATTGAATCGATTATGACTGCCGAAGAAAAAGCTTTTTATGGCAGTATTGATTCGCAGCTAATCGGATACATTTCTAAAGTGAACAACTCACCAGATCAAGTTTATTTGATCGCGGAACATGTACGTCCTATTGTAATTCATGATATGGCAGTAAAGCTTGCTAAAACCTTAGAGGAAGCTGCCGTACTTACTTTTAATGGCTCAACAGTTAAAGCAACTCCACCTCAATCCTATGATACTAATCTGCAACGTTGGCGAGATGAAATTGCTAAATATCAGACAACTCCAAATGACAGGGTGAAGCAGTTTAACGATCTAAACCAGATGGTAGGGACCATTGCTGCAAGCTTGCCAATTAACCCTGTGGCTGTACCTACAAGATAATTTAATATAAAAAAACCTCTCATTAACTGAGAGGTTTTTTTTTAAATGCTTTTTAGAATCTTTGGTGTAATCCTATCTCTCAAAACTGGAATGACATGCCCCATACACCTTTTCATACTTATTTAAGCAATCCAAAAGCATCTTGGTAGTACAATCAATATTTTCTGCATCAATTAAAATAGCGTTACTTTTCACTTAAATTAATCCAAATTGGTTCGTAATTTTTCTAGCAGAACAAATAGCTCACTAAGATTCCCTGCATATAGGGTTTTCTTAGCGCGTGTAATCGCCACATAGAGCAAACGTAATTCGTCTAATGGCATATCAGTGATGCGGTAGTATTGTTCCGACATGCGCTTATCAAGCGAATCTAGGGTAGGGATTAAACCTTGTACCATGTTATTTTTCATTGGTATCAATTTTAGTGAGGTTGGAAAGGGTAGTAAGTCCCAATTTTCCAGATATAAATCCTGACTGATGTTACTAGATTTCTTAAACCCCTGATCGATACCATTAAATTTATTAGGCATCAGGCGTAGGTCAAAGTCAGATGAAATACAGACTGAATCCCACTCCAATCCTTTAGCTTTATGTACAGTGGTAATGACACAATCAGCTTCATCCATGTTTGAATTAACCTTATCCAAGATTGAATATAGAGTCGTAAAGCTAGATGAAAACTGATTGATCAGACGTACCATACTCGCAAACTCATTGTCTGATTTATTAAGTTCAGTGTACTCAAGAACATCGTCCCAACGATCAAAAGCACTTAAGTCGGGGTGGTAAGTTCTTGAGCCATTAATTAATTGCTCTGCCGCCTCTAACCACTTCTTGATTTCACGAATATCAGCCAACATCGCGTATTTTCGATCAGGAAAGTTCTGTAACTGGTACACCAGTTCAGCAAAAGCACCTTTATTTGTACGGCATAAGATCGCTTCCGCTTTTACAGAAGTATCATGGTCATAAACAATATCTGTATGCACCTCGGGATTACCGATTAAAGGCACAGTTTCCCCTAAACAACTCAAGATCAAATTCGCATGGTTAGCAAGGCTTTCACCGAAGCGGAATGATTGAGTCAATCGAACGACAGGCAAATCGAGTTTTTTTAAACTATCGGTTGCACCGCGCCATTGGTAGATAGATTGATATTCATCCCCGACATAGAAGCAGGGGATATTCTGATTAGATACGATGTAATTCATTAAGGCATCACTGTCTTGCCATTCATCAAGCAACAGATAGTCGTAACCCTTAATTTGAGGATTTGATAAAGACCAATATTTCACGTAGACATCATGCGAAATATTCAGGTTATTGTCGGGTGCGGTAAGATCATTCCAACGGCGTACCGCAAACGGGAGCAGTTCTTTAATGATTGCTTCGTTTTGAGTCGGATTAAGCCAATCAAGATGATCAAAATGTTTTGATGTCAATTGAACGTCACTAGACTTGCAGAAATTTTTCACCGCATCATTGATGTACTGCATTTTTTGGGTAGCAGTAAAACGGCGTGATCCACCACGTTTATTCACTTCCATGAATTTCTTATAAGAACGGTGCTTAAGCTCTGCCATGTAGCCAGAAGAATATTTGCAGTCACTTTCTTTCAAGTGATACATCTCAGCTAAGTCTTTTGGAAAGTTTTTAGGGTTATACGCTTTCTTGCTTAATTGAGCAGGAACATGAGCATGTGCAAGAGAATGAAAGGTGCGGCATGTAATACTACTATCAAAGCGAGATTTGGCTTCTCCTGCCACGGAGCGGTTAAATGCAAGGTATAAACCTTTCTTGCCAAGTTTACCCATTCGGTAGCTAATGGCTTCAAGAGTTTTGGTTTTACCAGTGCCGGCATACGCTAAAGTTTTAAACGAGTTTAATTTAACAGCGAAATCTGCACATAAATTTTGTTCAGAGGTCAAGGCAACTGGCATATTCTTAAGGTTCTGTTCAGTATTCACTATTAAATCCACTCTTTCTTATATATACACAATATACCACAAATATAGGATATTCAAATAAATTATTTAAGTTTGATTTATCCACATTTATTGTTGATAAAGTTGCTTAAAATATCATCATAAATAATAAAAGATTAATAAAAACAGCATATAAGCACCAAAATATAGGCTGATTAAATAATGATCAATTGAGCCTAATATATAGGTGTAAAATGTTTATAAATTTTCCAATATTTAATGTTCATCTAAAAATTCCTATTAAGAATTCAAGAGGTATATTAAATTTATAATACATTATGAATAGAAAAATGGACGTTCAATTGAGCGCCCATGGTTTTAAACAATGATTAATCAGGTTTTGCGGTTCATTGCCTTATCTCTGTCTTTACGCTGATCATCAAGGTTCCAGAAAATGACAGCGCGAGAAGAATAAAGATTCTTAAAAATATCTTGATGGCTTATCACGACCTCCTTTAGTTGCTTAATAAAGAACAATACAACGTAATTAAAGAACCAAAGGATTGCAGGAATGATCATATCTTTAATGAACCAGATAGTGAGATCACGTAGAGGCTTAATGATCACAATAATAAATAATATTGCGATTGAGCTAATTATGATTAATTCAATATGAGAGCGATCCATAAACATTTGTTATCTCCTTATCAGCTTACTGATTCGCGTACGATCTCACGCAAGTTCAAGCCTTCCACGACATCCATAGCATAGTGATTGAACTGTACGTTACCAAACTCTTTCGCTGCTTTATCAGTGAGTGTAGTCAATGGAACACGTAGATGATAGAGGTGTGTACCGCCGTAGTACAGGATGCAATCACCGATTGGGATGTATTTAAATTCTTCAGTTTTAACGTGATAGACTTCTTCCTCGCGTTGCGTAAAGTTGGATGCTCTGTTATCTCCACGATTTTGAATAGGAGAAGTATCTACTTCATCACCGCTACTGCTGACACCCTCACCAGAACCTAAAGCCCAAGTGGTCTGCTTGTATAACCCGATTTCATCTGCTGCTTGTTGAGCTGATAGCGTAGAGAGCTGTTTAAAGAATACTTTAAAGAGGGTGTTACCCATCACGACTTCTGACAGTGTTTCTAGGCCATTTGGCTTAAGGTTGGCGTATGTTTGATAGCATGGAGCTAGAAAAATGCGTGACGATCGTGCCTGCTCAAAGATGCGTCCCCACGTTTCATCAATATAGGACCCTGCCTCATCGGGCAAAATCATGAATGGTGGATTAGGTAATAAGTGTGCCGGCAATCTCTGAAAATGACTGATCGCTGTACGCATATCTGCAATAAGAATTTTAGCCAATGCAATACTCTGTTCGTTCTTTGCCATTGTAGGGAGCATCACATAAATGATTTTGTTTTGCAGAATACATTCTTCAAAATCAATTTCTGGGTTGTAGCTATTCATCACTTGCCCAAATGAACCTTCACTGAACTGAGATAGTCGAGCTGCAAGACCTGAAAGTAAATTTCTAAAGCTATCGAAATCGAAAAACTTGTTTTTCACAAAGCTTTTCATTAATGAGAACCAAGCGACAGTTTCTTGAGAATCCGGATATTCTAATTGCAGTTTAGATTCCACGTATTTGAAGGCATCAAAATCCTGTAGGCACGCCGTAATGTCTTGGAATGAATAAGGTAGGCCGATACGTTGGAAAGCTGCCACAATGACCTGTAGCGCAATTAAGGCACTGTTACGATAATGTTCAGCACCGCCTGATACCTCTGGCAACAGCATCATGATACGGCTTGTCACTTCTTGGGGATCACCACGTAGGATGGGGTTAATCGTATTAGAAGTGGAGGGATCGCCGGCATTAATAATCAGTAAGTCCAGTTCGCGTCCGGACCAACATGCAAGCTGCCATACAGCCAGTAATTCTTTATTACTTAACTTACCATCGATGAAGCATAGTCCACCGCCATTACGCATCTGTTGGGCCATCATTGAGGTTGCCAATACTGACTTCCCTGTACCCGTACTTCCATTAATCGCAATATGCTGTGAGATATGGCTATACGGAATAAAGACTGCTTCACCTGTGTCGGTGGTATAGCCCACACATATACCTTTACCGATATTATCCTCAAGGCTACCTACGGGATTACTAGAAGGTAATCTGAATGGTCGGGCCTTATCCTGCTCCATAATTGGATCGAAAGTGAATTCTTTATCAAAGAAGTATTTAATCTTTCCATAAAAAAGCAGGGTTGCACACGGTATACCACATGCGATCAACACAATCATTCGGTAGTAGATATTGTCGATTACAAAGGGATTCGCTGCCAAACATCCGATGATGAATAGTAATAACATCCATCCGTCTTTTCGGCCACCAAGGGCAAGATGCCTCAAGTCAATCAGGTTAAAGTCTGCCTGTATCGAGAAAAATCTTTTAATGCTGTCTAATGCTGCTGCCATGATCCCACCTTAGACCTTTTCAAATTTGATTGTTGATTTGCCATTAAGTTCGATAGCACTTAGTTTTTCTGCATACGGCGCAAGTTCTGGGGTAAGCTCATCTTTAAATTGCTCACAATAGGATAAGAAGCTATTCACGTTCACACCTGTACGTCTGAGTTTTCCTAAATGCTGTTTAGGAATTAAATACAGCTCAGATTTAGGGTCTTTAAGAATTGAAAGTTTTGCCTTGGTCGCACTATCCATGTCATTTAAACGGTTGTGGATTTCTTCAAACAATTCCTGAACCTTGTTCTCGTTCCACATTGATTCACGAATAGACTTATAGATTTCTTCCTCTTTAGATTCATCAATAGTCAGGCATTCAATAACGCTGATCTGATTGAATTGATCCGTAGGGCTACCAGTTTTGCCTTTACACACTTCCTGTTTAACTGACCAGAAGCTACCATTACCTTTCTTCTGATAAAGGGCCATTTGTTCCACAACATTGAATAGCGTGAATATCTTGGTTTTTTTAATCAGGACATTTTTGCTCGTAGTGGTATGTGAGATCAGCTTGTCTTTATTGTTGGTAGCTTTGGCTGCATCAAGAATCTTCAAGATGGTAAAGTCCAGATTCATTGACGCATCATTAACTGCATCACGGCTACACTGAATTAATTGCAGTTTATTTTTATGGAACTCGTTAATCGCATAACGATAACCGCCGTCCTTAGCTGCTTTAGCCTGTTTATCTGCCTTTCTAAGTGATACGACTTGAACTTCTCGGTTAATGTATTTGAAAGCATCTTCCGCATCTTCATCCTGAACATTTTCAAGCGCATTGTTACTAATGCCTAGATCGTTTTCTGTTGCAGCAAAAGCGTTTTCAAGGATTGCATCTAATAACCCTAAGTCTGCATCATCTAATTGAGATAAAGGATCAATAGGGAGTGTAGGCTTTGGTTCAACTTCTGTTGCTTTAACTGGTTGCACTTTTGGTTGAACTGCTGCTTGAGTTGGGGTGGCTATAACTTCAACATCGCTATCATCGCTCATAAATTCTGCTGCAAGATCAACAGAAGGGTTCTGCTGTGCTTCCAGTTGCTTGTTCATGTTGTCGATAATTGAGTTATGCGTTTTTTTGACTGTCGGTTGGTTCTGAGTCTTAACGCTATCCATGATGTCTTTTACACGCTTTTTCTCGCGTTCCGCAGCTTCAATCAATGGCTTGATCTTTTCTGCATAGTCGGACAGTGGAATTGCTTTAGTCTGGCTCACACCCAGAATCTTAGGATTAGCATTGTAGTCCTGATGATCAGAAAGTAAGTCTTTAAACATCTGTGAAGCATGTAGGATCAAGGTGTTATCAATGGTAACTGTAGATTTTTCCTTAAATTCCCAGAATACCTTTAATAATTCACCATCTGTCTTGTGTGAGAAAGTTTCAACGGCGTTATCCGCATTTTCATCACGAATACGCATCGCTAATAGGCCCATTTGCTTAACCTTGTCATAGAAAACCTTAAACGCTTTCTGGTATTCAAGATGATTAGCTAAATGTGGGTACTTCTCTTTGAAACGACCATTAAACTTAGGATAAAAGGCATCAAAGTCGATGTAGATTAAATCGTTCTTGATGATACCGATCCGTTCAAATGCACTGGTGGTATTGAAACGGTTCTTTTCAGTGAAAATAGAGTAGACCAGACGAATGATGTCGTTGTCTGTGTAGATCGGTGGCTTCTTCTTATTCTGCTTGTTGGTTTTGTTCTTCACTAAACGTACTGTTTGTGAGAAACGAAGCATTTCACAAAGCGCGACTGTTTCTTCAATAGGGTTATACATTTTCCCATTCTGATCGAAGCTGATTGGCATGTTGTAAACACTCTTACCATTTACAACAATATCTCGGTCACGGTTCACATAAACGTCATACATACGGCGTGCATTCCAAAGCACACGCTTGTCACGCAAGCTTAAGCCTAGTTCTGATGGATCAAGTTTCTTTAAATCTTCACTGGTAAGGCTTTTCTTAATATCTGGGTCCAAGGCATTCAGGGCTGCACTTGAGCGCAAAGTTAACCAGTCGATGTAAGGGAATAATGCAGCAAAGATAATAAGCTGATAATCCTGCATGTCGAGATCGCGTCTGTTTTTAATCTCGGGGGTAGTGGTTGTAATGCCCTTGTATTGGAACTTGGGAATGGCATCCAGAATTTTAGTTAATGATTGTTCTATTTCTTGACGCTTCTGGTCTGCCTTGGCTTTAAGCTGCTTCTTCTTGGCTTCTAATTCAGATTTAGAACAGACTTCCTTACCTTTGTTGTAGCGGTCTTGAAGATCATAAATATCATAATTAATGATATGGCTGTAGAGAAGATTGAACTGATACTTATACGCAAGAATGCCTTTATCAATACGGCGACTTTCATGATCATTGGTGATCTCACCCTGAATAGCCTTGAAACCGTTATTCGCTTCTTTCTGAATTTCATCATTAGACTGGTTATTAGTGGAATTGAAGTTGTTACGTTGTTCTTCATCTCCATAAACGTCTGATCCACCCTCATTTTCTTTAAAGAGTTTTTCTTCTGACAGATTAATTGTTGTTGCAGTTGAATTATCCAAAACGTCTTTTAATAAGCGGCCAGTAGACTGAATAAACGCTCTTTTTGAGCTTTCAATACTCGGATTTTCTTCTTCATATTTATTTAATATTTCGGATTCGATTAAGTAGGCATCTGGCAGTACAGGAAGAATCTTGGTGTGACCGCCTACAGTGAACACCATGCCATCCTCAACGACATTTTTTGTTATTTTTTCTTTAGTTAAAGTTTTAGATTGTCGATGGCTGCTTGAAACAAACAATAAAAAAAGGACCACAATAGCCAAAAAAATTAGCCACCCGACTACTGTTTCTGCCGCCAAACCTAGTACCGAAGTCTGGTGTTGCCTGATTTGTAAGGTAAAAAAAATCAAAGACCAAAAGCAAATTATATATATTGCCTTCTGAAATAATTCAAATGTTTTATACATGGCTTAAAATCATAATATAAAAATAATATTTTATTATGTTTTGTGGAAAAGATGAAATAATAATTATAAAATGTTTCTATTTATAATATAGGTATATTTTAGAAATGTTTTTAAATAGAAAAAATGTTAGTAAAATAATTTTGCTTGTGGCGACTACTGCGCCGTGGCTAATGCCTATACAGACAGCACAGGCAGCTCGTGACATGACGTTGACGGATATTGGAAACCTAATGGAACGTCCAAAGTGGCTCCCTGAACTACCTAATATTGAAACGAGTGGCTTTGCTCCGGATACGGCCAAATATTTAGCACTTAGAAAAAGCATCATGGAAAAACGCGATAAAAATGCTATTCCAGAACTTCATAAGCTTGCTAATCGTGGACATGCGAAATCCATTGTTCTAATGGGTTATTTGTATGATCAGGAACCCAAATTAATAACACCTAATCCTAAATACGCTGCACAGTATTGGGCTATCGCTGCTAAAGCAGGGGATTCCGCAGCCTTATATAATCTGGGTATTTTGTACTTAAATGGCCGTGGCGTACCTAAGAATCTCGATACTGCCCAAAGGCTATTTGTATTGGCAAGCAATCAAAATATGTATCGTGCAACCTACATCTTAGGCCAGATGTATGAAGCGAAGAAAAACTGGAACGCAGCAATTAAAACCTATGCTTCATGTATGCCGGCTAGATATATTCCTCAGTGTAAAACACGCCATAGTATTCTTGGCATCACTAAAACCAAACTATCGCCAACAGAAGCTAGAAAAGCTGTTGATTTGCTATCCCAAGCATCATCATCTGGTGATCTTGAAGCAACATATACACTTGCCCGACTCTCAGCAGAAGGGATTGTCGTGAACAAAAGTCGGGTAGCAATGGTTTATTATCTTGAAACCATGGTGAAGTCACCTAATAGCACGCCTTCGTATAGGGAATTAGCTACTAAGATGTACAGAGCTTACAATCCTAATACTGATGAAATTAAAGAAGGTAAAGATAAATATCGCGTGGCAAATTCGGGTGGTTCATCAAGAGCTAAGCAAGCAGCATTTAGAGTGGTTGATCTTCGTAAAACCATCTTAGATGAAGGGGGTAATTTACTGTGATCCAGACAGAAAGCATGTTCCTTGCCTGTGTAGATAAAGGAAAAATCCTCTCTCTAGTTATGTTGCCAAACACTAAGCATATTGCTGACTCAACGGCGCGTATAAATATCAAAAACAAGCTGAATGACGTATTAGCATTCCATAGTACAAGAAAGGTGACTTCTGGCCGTCTGGTGTTAGAAATAGCGGAAGATAACAGTCGGGAAGTGAAACTCTATGCAAATTCGCCGTTTAAATCCGAAGAAATAGGCCGAACCCATTTTTCTTTTCAAAAAGCCAAAAAACGTTATTTGCAACACGATCTGCTTAATGAAGAAGGTGATTTGAAACCATTACACCCCAGACAACAAACCTATCTCAAGGGAAAGCTTATTTCCCATTGTTGGGCGGCTGTGCATCGAGGCCATGTAGTAGGCTTGATCGCATATCCTCTAATCCGTAGCAATAAAATGCACGATAATAATTTTGAGCGATATAAGGTACTGGCACGTAAAGCCTTACAAACATTTGGCTATGTTGTCGCCTGTGATCTGGTCCTGAATGATGAAAATCAATTAGAGATATACAACATTCATGCGGAATATGAGAGAAAGGGGAAGCTCATTCCATACTTTACACGCCGTATGCCTCTAACCAAACACCTGAGATTCACCGAAATTACACCTGAGAATGATTTGGTTATTACTGATATAGCGTCTTAATATTTTTTTAATGAAATGATTTGATTTCAGGAATATATCTGCAATAATAACCTTACATTCAATATAGCTCATTTCAGTTGATCTATAAGTGGACATATTGTTCTTGTAGCAATATGAATGGTATTAACGTACCAATCGGATGAAGCTCTCTCCTTGTGATTGAGCTTTATTTTTTTGTCTGAACTTTATTAAACACCGTTTAAGTCTAATAGTTTTACTAATACCAAATAAAAACCTAACTTTATATTATGAAATATTTTTTATGTTTCTTTAATTGCTGTTTAATCATTTGCACCTCTCTGAACACATCTGAATATATCTAAATTGTACAATTGGTTATATAAAAACTATTTTAATAGATTATTCAAGTATGTTATATATGTGGTATATTGTTGTATATGGTGAAAATATGCAGCATTTAACTTAATTGTTTGTTGATAGTGAGTAATGTAAGATGACGGCTATTAGTGTTTTAAATCAACAAATTGGAACCATGGAAAAGAAAGTCCTAGATCGAAAAAAGGTTTTCTTTTATCTGCTCCCTTTCGTGGCAGCAGCCGCAGCATATTCATTGGGATTTGAATCAGTTGCGCTACCAGTATTTGTTGTATTCTTCTTTGTGTGCATCGCATTTGAATTGGCTATCTCTGGTAAAGATACAGAGGACACCAACGGCGAAAAGGCATTCGTAAAAAGTCTGGCAGATCAGAAAGCATTTGAGATGGGTGAGGCAAAGAAACTGCTTAAGAAATACAATGCAGTTATCTATCGGGTAGACACTCGAAACCATACCATCCAATTCTTTTTAAAAGACGTTAAATATACGATGTATATTAAACCTAAAGTGTAAGCACTCCTTAAGTGCTTACCATTTCTTAATTTTCCTCATATAACTCTAATTTAAGTTCCTAATTTTGAACTTTTTTGCCTTTTAATTGCCTAAAAATAAAACTTCAATTATATTGGTTCTTGAAGATCGCTTTTTCTTATAAGTGTTTTTCATCAGTTTCCATACATAAATTAATTTGTACGGATAGCTGATGATCGCATACCAAGCGTTCTTCCGTTATCCGTACGCCAACGGAGTTCAATAATGAAATTTTTATCTACTGCACTGTTCGCTGCATCTTTCGTTTTATTTCTTTTTTGCGCTGAAAGCTTTATTTCTGCAATGAATACGAAAGTTATGTTCTGGGATCATTACGCCGAAGTTCTGAATCGTGAAATCTTTATGAATGCTTTAGGTTGGGGTATTACTTCGATCTTCTTTTGTTTTATTTCATATTCACTGGTTGTTGTAGTCATGTTAGCAATTAATCTTGCACATCCAAATTATCTGACTAAAGATCGTCTGGATTTGGTTGCATTATCTCACTTGCTATTCATGTTTGTTGTAGCCATTATTTGCTTATGCGGAATACCTGTTTACCAACTTCTAAGTAACTCTTATATCCTTGATGGACTATCTAGTTTCTTGGTTTGGTACATGGCTCCTATCGCTTTATCAATTCTGGTTGCATCAACTTATACCTTAGCTGTATCCCTTAAATGTTTTATCAAATCATTTAAGTTCCAATAATGATTAATACTCATTGTTGATTCATCTTACAAAAGCCATTTAGAACTTTCTATTTGGCTTTTTTTATTGTCTAAACAATAATTTGCATAATATTAGAATTGCAGAAATGAAAAAGATCAATTAATATTCGTCTTGAAGAATGCTATTTAAATTGTTTTACATCACATTCTATCCCTACATATTTAATAAAACTTGTACGGATAGCTGATGATCGCAATTTTGCCTTCTTCCGTTATCCGTACGCCAACGGAGTTCTACCATGCAACAAGTTATCTTAACTAATGTTCAATTAAACTTTTTTGACCAGTATGTTCGTTCATTACAGAATCAAGGGTTTAAACGTCAGGATATTGTTGAATCTACTAACGCTAAATCATTTGTCCGAATGACACGCGATAAAATTCAGCTTAATTACTGTAAGGAATGTCTTAGCGCCGTTCCTGCTCTACATGAACACTCTTGTTTAGTTGTCGCTATTCATGAGTTGTAAGTAACGCTAATCACGTTATCTAATCTTTTAACAAGAAGCCTCTTAGAATTTTTCTATTTGGCTTTTTTTTTGGCCTAAATTTTTGAAATGTTTGCAAGATATTTATAAATCGGCTAATCTGCGTGGTGAAGATTGCTTAATTATTAAGTGTTTTTCGTCAGTTTATATTCGATTAATAATTTTTTACGGATAGCTGATGATCGCACTTTTCGCGTTCTTCCGTTATCCGTACGCCAACGGAGATTTACCATGATTACATCTATCGACCTTAATATTCGTCTTTCATTATTTGCTTTGAGTGGCTATCAAATTACCACCTTAGATAAATATGATTTGGAACCAGATATTAAAATCGTTGCTAAGCAGGGGATACAAAGAGCTTTTTGTACATTCTGCGGTAACGAAATTAATCATTTCGATCCTGATTTCGATCCTGATCTTTATGACGAGAAAATGGAAAACCATGATCATTTTTGTGAAAGTTTTCAAATATATCTCGAAGAAAACCTAGTTTAAGACTTACTCTCTTAAATATTATTTAATACTAAAGCCTCTTGAATTCTTTTCATTTGGCTTTTTTTATTGCCTAAAAAATCTAACATTTGCCAAATATTAAAACATCTACTAATATTGTCTTTGAAGATCGCTTAACTATTAAGTGTTTTTCATCACTATTCATACATATTTATAAAAAATAGTACGGATAGCTGATGATCGCACAATTTGCGTTCTTCCGTTATCCGTACGCCAACGGAGTCTTACCATGAAAACTTTTAAAAATGCTACTGAACAGAAATTTGCTCAACTTGTAGAAGAACTTGAAGCTAAGTTCGTTACTGGTAAATGGGTAATGCCTTTCAAAGCTGCATGTCCTCACTTTAATGCTCAATCTGGAAAACGATACAACGGCGTAAATGCTTGGCTATTGTCCATGGTTGCAGTAAACAAGAACTATCAATCTAAAGCATGGCTTACTTTTAAACAGGCTCAAGCGAAATCTTGGCGTGTAGTTAAAGGTGAATCAGGCACACCGATTCAGTTTTGGAGTCCTATCAAAGACAAAAATGATCCTGAGAAAGAAATCTGGTTTGTTAAATACTTTACCGTTTTCAATCTTGATCAAATTGTTGATGCTGATGGCAATCCTGTATCTGTTGGTGATGTTGATATTGTTGAAGGTGAATCTGATTCAGGTTTGCCGACACATGAGGAACAACGCAACATGCTTGAACGACTCAGTGCCGGTCTTAACGTAACTGTTCATCATCATGAAGGTTTGGGTAGTGCTTTCTATCGACCTTCTGAACATGCAGTTTACTTACCGACTATCCCTGAGTTTCATACAATTGAAGGTTACTTAGCAACTTACCTCCATGAATTAGGACACTCTACTCACCGTTTTGTACGACCTGATTGGAAGAAAGATGTCTTTGGTTCTGTTCTCTATGCTAAAGAAGAATGTGTTGCTGAGCTTATCTCTGTGTTCGTATCTTCTATGCTTGGAATTGAGAAAATTGCCCTTGAAAGCCATGCCGGATATATTCACGGATGGTTAGAAAAGGCAAAATCTGATGATCCAAAGTTTTTTGCAAAAGCGATTAAAGCTGCTTCTAAAGCATCGTTTTATATGTGGGATATTCTTCATCCAGAAGAATCTACCGATAATTCTGATGTTGAAGCTCCTGTCGCAATTGAAGCTTAATTTACTTCAATAATCTTCTAACAAAAGCCATCTAAGTTTTTACTTATTTGGCTTTTTTTATTATCTCAATATTATCTTTTATTATTGGTTAATATTATTCTAATCATTATCTGTAACTATTAACTATAATATGTAAATATATTATTAACATTTAAAAAAAGTTAATGCTTTTTAATTTGAAATGTACTATGATTGATCTTGAACATAGTTCCGCAATCCGGCGTTACCGGAGTTCTTTATGATCAAGTGTTTGTTGGCTGATTCTCAATGATTGTAGATGATGTGCTTCAAATACGACTGTTTTCACACTTCGGTTTGAAAACAATATTGATGGCTAATTCTATCAATAACTCTCAATAGTCGCCCGTAGCCCAAAAAAGCTCGGGCGATTTTTAATGCCTAAAAGAAAAATACAGTCGGGTGGGAATGGTGAGAGATATAACATCCAAACAAATTGAAAGGGCTGATCTGGTCTTTCGTGGTCGCATGTCCAGTACGCCGTTTTTAAATCATCCTGCCTTCAAATATTCGTTCTCCCTCACTGGTTATAAAGACTTCACCTACGGCGCTGTCACGGGTCCTGCAATCTCCATCAGTAACCTGTTTCATGAGATGGCCCACTCTATAGAGTTTATTCTCTCGGGAGATGATCCTAAGCAAAGGGCTAGGGGTGGACGGTATCATTTCGACACTAATCAAATTGAAATCGATGGCCGGCTGTATGAGCAAGTGCAGACTAATCAGATCACATTAAGGGAATGCCGCACGTTTGCAATCCAGATTAAGCTAATGCACTCAGTAGGCTTTAGGATGAACCTATTTCAATTTGCGCGTGAGAGCGCCAGATTGACCACTTGGCTGCCTGACTGGTACTTGGTGGAGGGTGATAACGAAATTGAGCGTGTTGCGTGGTGTAACGCTTTTATATTGCAGCATTACGAAAATCTGAAATTGGCTGATTTATATGAAGCATTTGCAACGTGGTTAGATGAAATACATTCCTTACAAAACGAATTTTATAGCGAAATAAAAAGCCCTATTGCTGTATAGGGCTTTTCACACACCGCATAATTTTTATCATGTGTGAATATAATTCAATTATTCTGATTGCGCTGCCGGATCAGTAAGAGGTAGTCGCAAGCGATAAATTTGCTCCATGCCCACTACAAGTAAACATTCACCCAATGGGATAGATTTAATTTGCTCAGGGTCAACGACATAGGTTTTCTCGCTACCTGAACCGGATTTCATGCCTATCTCATTAGCTACCTGTATTGCAGCTTCCGTAGTTAATTGTTTGAAATAGAACTTATAGTAAGTGTTACCCGCAACAATATCTGAAAGTCCTGCATCACCATCATGCTCTAAACTTTTAATCGTCTGGTATGTTGGAATCATGATAAATCTTGATGAACGACCTTGTTCAAACATTCTGCACCATGAAAAATCTATATAAGATGAACATTCATTAGGCCAGAACATAAAAGGTGGGTTAGGTAATGCTTCTACAGGAAGTCTTTGAAGTTGGGCAATAGCTGAACGGCATTCTCCAACAATGAATTTTGCTAAAGCAACTGCATTCTCAGGGTCATTAAATATAGGGAGTTTGACGTAAATAATTTTGTTTTGAAGAATTAATTCTTCAAAATTTAATTCTGGTTTATAGGATTCGGAATTCTCGGGATCAGTAGGATCAATAGGATCAATGAGTATGAAGTCGTTTTTACGACCTGTCGAACAGACACTTTGATAAACAGTTTCTAACTCCTTATCTGACAGCCCACCATCAATAAATAATAAGCCACCGCCATTACTCATTTGTTGATTCAATAGGGAGTTTCGGAGTATCGATATGCCTGTTCCTGTAGAGCCGCAAACGGCTACATGCTGTACTAACTGTCTGTAATCTAAATAGACCTCGCTGCCTGTTTCAGTGCAATATCCTGCAAGTAAGCCTTTTGTCTTTCCACTCAGCTCTTTAATATCCATTGAGAGGTTTTTGGAAGTATTTTCTTTAGATTTAAATAGATTATTCAACATTTTAGAGTCCATCTTTTATGAATTGGCTTTGATTAATTATTACGCACTAATCGCATCTTTCAGTTCTAGTCTTGGAATAAGAGGTTTGACTAATTCAAAGCCAAATTTAAAGTAACCATCTAAATCAGTAGTTTCAAGTTTATGGATAAAGCGGGTTGTATCTGAATCTGGGAATTTATTTGTATATTCATCCTGAATTTCTTTAAGCAACTGATCACACTGAAAAACCTCTAAGATGCTTATTCCTGATAAATCTTTACCCAAATCTCGCATGGCAGTAATGATGATTCCACCAACCATTATCGATCTATTAAGATAATATTCTGTGCCGCTTATTCTGGTGTCCACATTAAAGAATTGATCTAGCATTGTATATATCCACATTTAATATTAAAAGAATGTTTCTAAAACATTATCCATTTTATTTAAAAAAGATCAATTAATATTATGGTTACAAAATTAATGATGTTTCTGATTATGTTCTCCGACAGTCATGCCTAAAAATGACCGTAAATATAAATAAAACATATATAAATCAGATATATAAAATTTTTGTAACCAAGTGGGGGAAAACAGGTGAAAAAACAGGTTTTTAGTTTTTTTTTAATCATGCTAACTTGCATAATTCCTTACTTTGGAATATTTGAGTATCAAAAACTACCAGAGGAAGCACCCATGAGTATTGAATTGGAAAAATTATCTACTCCCAATCAAAATTATAACGAGTTGAATGAAAGCTTAATTAATAATATAAATGATTTAGGAATATTAACTCTTAATCCGGATGTAGACCTGATATTTTATCTTTGTGTTTATGCTACTGCTGCGGTGCTGACTACGGCGTTTTTCCAACTGTATTCAGGAATCAAATATGTATTTGATGAAAGGCAAAATATTATTGCGGAGATAAATATGTGTACTCGGTTTTATGTTCAGAAGTGTTTGGACAATGAAGAATTCCGAATTTTCTTTTTTAAATCTGTAAGTGTGGTTTTACTTTTATCCTCATTATTAGGTGCTTATGTCGGAAGTGCTATGTTCGGATTTTGTGTAGGGTTATTTATTCTGGGTACATTTTTTTATGAACTGTATCCAAAGCTCTTTGAGCAAGATGCTCAAATTTAATGGAACTATCTGCATGACTGTAATACTTGATATTAATAAACATATCCTACCTTTTTCGGCCAAAGTACCTGTTGTTTGTCCATATTGCAAAAATGAAGCAGTCTTTAAAGCGGGATTGTGGCATTGTGATCCCTGTAATGCTTATGGGAAGGCAGATAAGCAAACTAGGCTGCCATTAGGAACGATGGCAAAAAGCGTTCTCTGGAATGAAAGGAAGCTCGTACATAAGTCATACGGCGCTTTACTGCAATATCATGTCGATCAAGGCTTAAGTAAGAACAAGGCCCGTACCAAACTAAATGCAGATATTTGTTCAAAACTAAACGTTAAGCCAAGGGTTTTTAACTTCGATCGTTTTGATGAAACGCTCTGCGGAATAGTTCTAAAAATACTTTCTGAACTCAGTAAATCTTGTGTGCCTACCTGTCCATACTGTTCAAGTCCATCCGTGTTTATACAGTCCAAAAGAATATTTCGATGTGATCCATGTGATGCTCAAGTCGGGGTTCATAAGCATAACAATCAACCATTAGGATCATTAGCAAATGCTGATTTAAGACAAGCGAGAAAAAAAGCGCATTCTTATTTTGATCCTCTTTGGCGTTTAAAGATGGAGCGAGAATCATTGAGTTCAACTAAAGCGCGTAAATCGGCTTACGAGTGGCTTGCTGCGGAGATGGGTTTAAGTGTTGAGGAATGCCATATAGGGGAGTTTAATGAGGGCCAATGCCAAGAAGTTATGCGTATTTGTAAGCCATACATACGCAATGTTATGCAGAAATTGGAAGCTCTTAAATCTTAATTTTTATTTTGTCTTATATGGTGAAAAGCATGTGGATCATCCCTTATAGGTTGATCCACATTAATTATTGAAGGCGGCTAATAGTTATCTCATTTCAAGGTGCTTTTCTTCGCTAATCGCCTCTGAAAATCCTTGTGCCATCGATCTACCAATTTCAGTGGATGCTGAGCTGAAAAGGTTGCCAAAGCCATTATTGACCTTGGTATAGTTTTTCACTTGTTCGATTTTTAAATTACGTTTCAGCATATTCATATCACCCACTTCATCTGCAATGCCGACCTGAACCGCTTGCTCACCAGTCCATACCAAACCTGAGAACATATCATCTGATTCTTTTAAACGGCCATTACGCCCATCACGTACATACTGAATAAAGTTCTTATGTACATTGTTCAGCATTCCTTGGTAGTAAGCCATTTGATCATCGGTAACTTTCTGGGTTAAAGAGAAGGCTGCTTTGTTTGATCCGGCTGTAATAGTCCGGTCGTTCACACCGACTTTATCCATCAATTCAGTAATGTCGTAGTTGCTCATGATTACGCCGATAGAGCCAACCAGTGATGATTTACCTACCCAGATGTAATCACTGGCAGATGCGATCTGGTAAGCTGCTGATGCGCCTACATCTTCAATTAGGGCATAAACCTTTTTGTTAGGGTATTGCTTCTTCCAGTACTGTATTTCATTCCATACCATCTCTGCCTGATAAGGAGAGCCGCCACCTGAATTGATCCTTAATACGATTGCTGAACTATTTTCATTTTGGAATGCTTCTTTCAAAGATGCTGAAATTGCAGCACCATTGGCATTTGTATTTGCAGCAATGGTTCCATTGATTCTAATGACGGCGATGTGTGGGCCACTCACAAACGAATTTTTAATATTTTCCGTAACATTTAAACTTTGATTAATGCCATAAATTGCGAGTAGGGTCAGAATAATACCTAATACCGTTGCTGTAATTTCTAATCCAGTACGCTTTTTTACCTTATAAGTTACGGTACGTGGTAGATCAGAATCCCTTTTAAATATTCTTCTAAAAAACTCTTTGACTTTATTCATCAATCTTAACCTTGGTATATCGTCCTTTATATTTAAATAATATAACCCAAGATAAAAATATACATTAATGAAATATTGACTATATATCTAACAAAAAAGCACCCTGTTATTGGGTGCTTTAATCTTATTTGCCTCAGATCAAAGATTGCATTAACATTGGCTTTGAAGAATGCACTTTATTAAGCAATTCTCACCAGTTTCTATCCTTACTATAAATTCAATATTTTTGTACGGATGACTGATGATTGCCTTGCTGCCTTCTTCCGTTATCCGTACGCCAACGGAGTCTTATCATGAACTTTTCTACTTTCACTTTAGCTTTAGTTCTTCTCGCTGTTTACTTGAAAGAATCTATTCTTTCTCGTTTAGAGCAAGCACATTTCCCTTTTTCTGGTGTTAAACCTGTAATTATGGATAGTGTAACTTTTGGTTTGAAATACATGACTTACATCCTTGTAAGCTGTGTACTGATTTCTGCTCTTGTTGCATTAACTCAGAAAATCAAAAAAGAACAAGCTTCTGACAAAGTTATGAGTGTTATTAATACTCATGCTTTACTTAGCATCATCTCTTTAATCACTTGTTTAGTGATCCTTCCATGCGTGAAAGGTATCTCTATTCTGTTAAAAGATGGTTCTAATGATCTTTATACTTTTTGGTTGTTTGTTTTCCTATTTATAGGTTTCTCATTCGCCGTTTCAGTTTTTCTTGGTATTAAAACTGAATGGTCTAAAGTCATTGCTAAAACAACTACTGACTAATCCTCAGTATGTAATCAGTATATAAAAGCCACTTAGAACTTATTCTACTTGGCTTTTTTTTATGTCTGGTCAGTATGCCTTAAGATGATCTATATACTCAGGTACTAAAAAACCCCATGGCTTAGGACCATGAGGCTACTTAATTGGACTGGTATTTGATTAGTCCATGAAGTACTTGCCGATCTTCTCCACTCGTTTAAAGAGTTTGTCTTTTTGAAGCTGCGGTGCTTTGGCTGCTGCGATCTCTGGTGGTTGCTCACTCAGGATTCGGCTCTCAGTAATAAACGGCGTTTTATAGTTAAAGCGACCATTCGTACAGTACATGATTTGTTCTCGACTAACCTTATACGCAATTACTTTCTTGGTGTCCGGATCAATGAAAGGAACAATGTCGAGCTTATAATCCTGATCCTTAACATCCAGTGATGTGATCTCACCATTTGCATTTCGGTTGACCTTCACATTATCAAAATAGCAGTCATTCCTTTCACCTAAGATATTAGTGTTATTGATCACATCCAGATCAGTCATTTTGGAATTGCGTAGTTGGCCCATAATCAGTAGAACCAGTAAGACTAAAACTATGATCCCCAAGATGCCAAACATCTTTAAATAGCCACGTAATAGGGGATTGTTAGGTGTTGAATTACGTTGATGGTTCATTCGGGTCCTTATGATTTTCTTGGTGTAATTTGTCTGAGATGATTATCTAAATCATCCTTAAGTTGTTTATCCTTTGGTGTATCTGGAATGAAGTAGTCATTTGGGTTTAAACCATTGGCTAATAGTTCATTAAACCATATAGGGCGTGGCCCCACACCGTTCCATTTGTTCGATTCCCGCTTTGGGTTGAAATACCAACCATTTTGTTTAATTTGATAGGCCATAATTTTATCCTGCTCAAGATATGTAGGGGCGGCAGCCCAATCAATATGTACTTGCCGATCGGCAACAATGAGCGCCGTGGCTATACTAAAATCATAACATTTGCCTAATATTAAAACTTCAATTAATATTGATCTTGAAGATTACTTATCTATAAGTGCTTTCATCTAATGCTATTCATCAAAATTAATAATTTTGTTCGGATAGCAGATGACCGCTCTCAAGCGATCTTCCGTTATCCGTACGCCAACGGAGTTCCCCCCATGACAAATTTAGCTATTTCTACAAAGCTAGAATCTACTTTAGTTGTTTCTCGTGTTAAAGCGTTTACACAACATAAAGGCTTCTCTAAAGCACAACCTGTCGGTTGGGTAAAAGATAATGCTTTTGATGTAACTGCAATTCTTTGCAGCGTTAAAAATAATTATCCTTTTGGTTACTGTCCATCTAATGAACTTTATGTAAATAATGTTCAATGGAACTGGTCTAAATTTCCAAAAGATTTACCTCTTACTAAACTCGCATTTAGTCTTGTTCTTGGCGTTGAATGTTTCTCTACTTGTGTACTTCAAAATGTTGGCCGCAAGAAGATTAAACTTAATGACAAATGGACTCATAGACAATGCACTACAGGCGTTTGGTACGAAGAACTTACTTCTACTGTCGATTTATCAAAATTGTCAGATGAAGATATTGTTCAAAGTATTGAAATTGCACAACAGATCATTGATACGATCTGTACTGTAGAGTTTACCGATACTGCTGTTGCTATTGAGGAAGATAAAAGCTTTAGAGGTTACAAATACGAAGCACGTAGAATTCTTTCATCATTGTGTATGCTTGACATTACTACTGAAATGCCAATGTCTATGAATGATCGTATGGAATTTATCAAGTTGCCTAAGCCTTTCGCTTATTCATCTGAATATTACTGCCAAGTTGAGTATTCTCGTTATTTTTCAAAATTATTGAATCGTTTACCTGTTAAAGCAGTTGCCGATTTAATGCTTGATTTGATCCCGTATCAACGTGATACAGGATTAATGGTAGCGGTACTTACTGATTTAGGTAATTCAAAGCTTTCTCAAGAGCTTTTTGCCTATCTTCAACCAGTCATAATTAGTCATTTAGATGAATATGATTTGTTAGTACTTAATTCTGGAAAAGATTCATTTTTCCCCGAAAATGAACTGGCATTACAACGTTTGATGCCAAAACCTGTTCTTACTAATTATCTGAACAGTATCGCTTAATAATAAAAGCCTTTTAGAACTTATTCTAATTGGCTTTTTTTTTATCTTGTATATTTAAAAAAATAACATTAATGAAACATTATGATTATATGAGATAATAATATTACATTATAATTAATATTAACTATACTGTTTGTAAGAGATGTATGTGCTTCCTCAAAAGAAATAGTGGCATCCTTAACCTCACAGAAAACTTGCATAAATATGGGGCTGACCTCGGCAAAATCATCTATATACCAACTCTGAACCCTAATAGTCCCAATATTGAACTATTCAATTTCATGGATAATTTGGAACCAAAGAATGTTGAAAGCCTAGATCGCCAGTTAGAAGGCTTTAAAAAGCATTATGAGAACTATATGGAATGCGCCGTAGCAGATAGAGAGGATTTTGCTTTTGAATTTATTCTTGATCTACATTGTACATCTGAGGCTGCATTTCTTGTAGAAGTGCGAATCGCACAAGATGTAGGACAAGTAAGTTTTAATATTCGGAATGACATTGTTTCATATGAGGGAACATGGGATTCCTGTAGAAGTACTTGGGTGTTTGCTGAAAATATGGAAAGTGCATTGCAACAGGGAATCATTTTGGGGAAGGAAAACTTAATGAAAATTAAAGAATGCTGTTAAGTCGGCGGGTAAATATGGAGAGCATTATGCAGAACAATACGCAATTAGAGCCAAATGAAGCAATCTGGTGGGAAGGTTATAGCGCCTACAACGGCGAAGAAGAAGGTGATAATCCTTATCCAGAAGGATCATTGGAATTTGAAATTTGGGATGATGGCTTTGAAGATGCGAAAGAAGATGAAGCACAGAAACTAAGATGAATCAATAGATTAGCTAATTTCATCAAACCTCAAACTCTATTAAACATCGATTAATGGGATACCCATGAATAAATATGCTTTCGCCGTTATGCTTGCTTTAGGTACATTGAATACTACTGCTTGGGCCGACAATAATCATGCTTCTGACATCAAAAAAATGATGAATGAGCCTATCAAAAAATCAGATTCCGAAAACAGTAAATTAAGAGAAACTAAACAACTCTTTTCAGAGGCGAAATCCGCATCTAAGGCAAAAGAGAACCAACCTGATGCCTTTTCAACATCAAAACCTGATGCCTGTGTTCGGCCAAAAGCTGATGTGTTTTCACAATCTAAAGCTGATGTACTTTCAAAACTTAAACCAGATACTTTTAATAAATGATCCGGAACGGAATATTAAAGGCTAAAGAACAGGTATCTTTAACCTTTTTTCTTTATTTTTGATCAGTAGTATCTTGGTGGTTCCAGTAAAAATCTAAAGCCTACATTATCATTCGGCCAGACCTTAAGCATCTTTTCAGCCAGAGCTTGTGCTTCATCATTTTTATTCACCGCATATAGAGCCAATACCATATTGTGAGCCAAGCGGAAAAATGGTCTATTCGCCAGAGAATAATAGTTAAGATAATAGTCCTTCGGTATGGTATCAATCAGTACGAAAGCTGCTTCCAATACTGGCATACCAACGGCGACCGCAGTTCGCGCATCTTTATTTTTTTCTCGGGCAATTAATGCACCTACCCAATGAGCATACCCATCTAAAAATTCTGGGTTAATTTTAGTTAGGGCCTTACACGATTGTAAGAGTATTTCAAGTTCAGCATCATCTAAAGTGGTTAGATCACCTGTAGTTAAACCCAATACAAGGTCCAATGTTTCATCCAATTCTTCGGTTACATTGGACAAGGATTCTTCATCGTCTACAGTAAATTCGGCTATTAATTCAGGTTTATAAAGACTGATCTTAAGTGAACCCAATAATGGTGTTGCTTGATCTTGGAAAGTGTTGGCAGCACATGTAGTCGCATGATGGAAATTTTCATAGCCGGCTTCTTTGGCCGCGATCTCAAGAGCAAGTGCGTGCTTGATCCCTTGTTCGGTTTTTATTTGCTTTGCCTGTGATTTGATTTTGTTGATAGCAGTTGCAGTCGTATTGATGTGTTTCATGGCGTATTCCTTTTATAAGCAACTTTTGACGCAGACTATCAGAAGCCACTTTTTAAAAAGGCATACTGTTTGATGTGTTAGATTTCTCATTTATTCGTAAATAATTCGCCATGTCTGCGGCGGGTCCTGAGTTTACCCACTTAGAATTTATTTTATATTTAAAGCAAAGACAATAAAAAAATTAGGCTAATATTACTTTAATGAGTACTAAAAACTTTTTTATGAAAATAACGCTTTTCCATTTGCCTAATTCACGATCGCAACGCATTTTGTGGTTACTCGAAGAATTAAAGTGCGATTACAAGCTTAGCCTTGGTAACGCCGTACCTGATGATCAAAAAATGAAGTACCCCACGGTCGATATACTGGATCATGGGACCGCTTTCAGACTTACTGAAACGAGTGCCATAGCAGAATTCTTAAGCCACCACTTTAAGTTTCTGCCGGATCATTTGAATAATGTTCAAGACTCAGCAAATTTTTTCTTCTGGAAAAACTATGCAGATGGAAGTTTTATGCCTGATCTGGCGCTTAAACAGGTTTTTAACCAGATCGTGATTCAAACGCCTTGGCCGCTACGCTTCATCAGTAAATCCATTCAGTACGGATTTCATAAAGGGTACTTAGATTGCAGCATGAAAATGCACATGGATAAAATTGAACAACATTTGACAGGCCGAACTTGGGTGAGTGGAGAATTTGGAATTTGCGATATTTTATTGTGGTTCCCTTTGTTGTCTTGTCATGTTTCATTCACTCAAGGTAATTATCCCAACATTGTTGAATATCTCAAAAGGATTGCAGATCGCCCCGCCTTTAAAGCAGCTTTAAAAAAAGGCGAATTCTCAGAAGAAATATTTTACAAATACTGGCTGTGAAAATCATTTTAAAAAATATAAATCACACTCCATACAGTGTGATTTTTTTTGCTTTTACGTTTTGTTTACTTTTTTGTTTACTTTTTTATTACATAATAATTAATGCACTTTTAAAACAATAACTTATAATGTCGGTGTTATGCGTATAGAACGCATAATACGGATGTCTATTTTGGTGAATATTGGAAAACTAGCAGGGTAATTAGCTTGCTCATTCACGTAGAAGCAATTTTGCAAAAGTGGCTTATTTTGGAAGGAAAAAAGAGTACATGCTGACAGAATCACAGCTCAAAAAACTTAAACCTAAAGATAAGCTGTATCAGGTTGCTTGTGGTGATGGCCTGAGTCTGGCAGTTGAACCAAGTGGAAAAAAATACTGGAAGCTGATCTACACTGATCCGAATGGAAAAAGAAAAACAAAACGTCTGGGGTCGTATCCGGACACAAATTTGCGAGAAGCTAGAAATCTCCAAAATAAATTTCAAGAAGAATTAGAAAATGAAGTCGCGCTGAATCAATTACTGACTTTTTCAAAAGTGGCCCATGAATGGTTAGATTTCAAAATCCAAAATTCTCTCGGGGACCGGCCGGCAAGTGGTGTACTTGAACTGGCAGAGAAATGTATCAAAAATGATTTAGAACCTATTATTGGTCATAAACTATTTACCGATATTAAAAGACTTGACCTAGTAAAAGTTATTAGGAAAATAGAAAGTCGGGGTGTAAAAGAGCCTTGTAAAAAGGCTTGCAGTTATTTAAATCAAATCTATGAATATGCAATTTCTATGGGTTATGCTGAATTAAATATCGCATCCAATTTAAATAAGATTTTGATTAAAACTAAAATTAAGCAGAATTATGCTTATTTAGACGGCGTAGAAATTAAAGATTTTTTCTCTAAAATTAATAGCTCTAATTCGCATCCAATAATCAAAAAGGCACTACAAATAAAAACCCTTACTGGTGTTCGTGGTGCTGAATTAATTAATGCAAAAGTCAGCGATTTTAATCTTGAAAAACGCTTATGGTATATTCCTGCTATTCAGGTTAAACAGTTTCGTAGAAAGGTTATTGAAGGCCATAAAATACCTGATTATGTGATCCCATTGTCTAAGCAAGCTGTTGAAATCATTGAATCTGCTATAGAGTGGTCACATGGTGGTGAATATGTGTTTTCTAGTCCTATTTTGAAAAACAAGCCTATTCATTTTAATGCTTTAAATAGAGCTATTCGCTTAATGGGCTATACCAAAGACGATTTAACTTCTCATGGTCTGCGCTCTACAATGAGTACAGTTTTAAATGAATCAGACTTATTTAAAAGCGAATGGATTGAAGCTCAATTATCCCATACTGACAAAAACTTAGTGCGTGGCACATATAATCATGCCGACTACATAAATCAAAGGGAGGGTATGATGCAATGGTGGGCTGATTATTTAATGAATTATTTTTAATAGTCTTACCTTCAACTACTGTAGTAACACTATTCTCTTTCATCCAAGTATTAGCCAATAATAATAAGTCGATTTCCAATATCTCATTACAGACAATCGGCTATAAAAACCAGTAGATAGAATTCAGCGAATAAACAAAGGGGCCAGTGTTGGCCCCTTTGTTTTATGCAGCGGTTTGATTGGTTACATCCTGAATATTATCCATTGCACATGCGAACAGGTATTTTGCTTTACGCAAGTTCGGGATCAATTGCCCATAAAGATTATTAAGCAGCTCAACATTTGATGAAGAAAGTTCAGTCCAAAAGTCCGGCACTATATCACTACCATCTTGATTTGATAATGCTGTGGTCTTTACAACAATTTCTACACATTGATTAAACATCGGTTTGATATTCAAACCAGTTTCAGAAAGCTCAATGACAGTTGGCATAAAAGCGCTGATCTCCACCTCAACCGTTATATCCGAATTATCGATTTCAAAGATCGCTGTATAGGTATCCAACAACTCTACAGAGCGTTCATCAATTTCAGCTCCGTATATCCCTTCCTCACCTTCCGGCAGACCAAATGAATAACTCAGGTTATTCTGTAAAAAGTCACCAATACAATCCAAGCTATTGCTATAGATATTTTGCACCTTTAGCTTGGAGCTTGCCATTTGCGGCATTACATCTTTCAGTTCAACACAGCCATTCAGATAACCACGTAAATTCTGCAATAAGGCTTTATCAATGGAGAGTTTTCTATTTCCACTAGATAAACCTAGCACACTGACATACATGGCATTACCTAATGCGCCGTTGCATAAATTAACCCATTTACCATTTTTGAGTTTGATAGCCATGGTCACTGTATAAGGATCAGACTCACTTACTGAGGTTATTTTTAAAATATGATTTATAGGTGATTTAGTATCGGCAACTAAATGTTTATAAATATTGGGATGAAGTTGAACTGGCTCAGGATGCAGCCCAATTGATAGTCCAATATTGTTCAATGCCATCATGTACAAGTGAGCAAGTTTAGGAATGCCCAACAATTCCGAATCACTGTAATTGCGAATATAGAAACAGATCAAATTACTGGCTTCAATCTTAAATTCGTATTTTGGATTAATGAAAGTCCTTTTATCCATGGACCCAACGAGCATTTGAACAAATAACTTGTTTGATGTTCCAAGGATGTCATTCATTCGCGCCATCACCTTCTCTACGGCGCTACTATAAGTCTGAGTTAGTCTTGCTAGGCTTTCCTTATCTTTCTCAGACTTAAAACTAGCAAAACTTTTATAACCATGAGCAGCAGCCATGAGTTCCAAAATCTGTGTACGGGATAAATCAAGGTTATACAGGTTAGTGCCGTTTTTTGAGCTAAAGCAGTCACTTAAACGAAACCAATTAAAATAGTGCTCTATATTGGTAACAGTGTTTTCTAGTGAATCTGAGAAATCAAAAGACGTAAATGCAGAAAGTTTCATAGGACTGATCCTTAAAAGTTCAGTAAGCATTGCATTGGTTTAACTGCGCCTACCAAAAGATAAGGACAGTTTTATAAGATGGGTATAGCAGATTGTTTTTGCTCCAATGCAGGCAGAGAAATCACACTCATGAGATTAATATAGCCTATTAACTCTATAAAACAAATTCTTATTCTGTTGATTGTTGTATATGGTTATAATTATTATGCCTGATTCACGGCGACAGGCCACTGACTGCACAAGAGATCATATAATCAAACCTAATTAAAAAATCCCTATTTCAATGAGAAATAGGGATTTTCTTTTGAATAAAACCCATCATGTACTGAGTTGAAATTTAATTATATAACTCTACACCACATGGATACTGGAAAGCTTTCTTTTGATCCAACACTGGACGGTTCCAGATAGTTATCACCGTTTAAAATAAAATATCTCTGGTTAAAATTACTACCGCACTCTATAAGGTCTTTAATAACCCAATGATCTAATCCAAACTTTTCTATTGCTTTTTCTTCAATCGATTCTTGAGAGTGCCAACCATAGTTGAATATACCTAGAACATCACCACTATCATCAGAACTTATAAAAGGATTTAAATCAGTCGAAACATCATTGCTAGTATTTTTCACGATTAATCTCACAAATATAGCCAATATATTTAATCAAATATTTAAAAATTGAAAACCAGAAGAAATCGCAACCATTATAAATCCACACATTAACAATATTCCATTAGTTTTATGTGGGTTCTTCTTTTTAAATAAAAAATAACTCAAGATAAAAACAGCACCAAAAAAAATACAAAGAATCGCAGTTTTATCTAAATACTCTAACATTAATATACCTCATACCATTTACATGAATAATTAATATAAAAAGAAGGAATTATAATGCTTTGATTTTATTACAACAATTCTTTCGTAATGGATTGGATCAAATTGCTCATTTGTAGAATAATTGGTTCAGCATTCATCAGAGTTTTCCTAAAAGTATTATTTTTTTCAGTACAGCAATGTCAGAGTACGAGTAAGATCAACTGTTCTCACTACGTTTCCTTTCTCGTTTTTCCCGTTGAGAACTCAATATGTTTTGAGCTGAGTACAAATATAAAGTTGAGAATAAAAAAGACCACATAGGTAAATAAGCAATGTCCGCTTTATCTATTCCGAGAGTCATTTCAATAAACGTACCAGTATTAAGAAACAACACGAATGGAATGAATATGTAGATCATAAATAGAAATGCGATCAACAGGATGTTTTTAGCGAGTGATTTCATAGAAATGAATTAACCCCTTTAATTTAAAGTCTAAATAGAGCTGTTTCGACATTCTCTCGGTCAGCCACTACTTAATTGAAACTACATATTGATACGGCGTATGTTTATAGCTTAACAAGTCAGAACTGAACTTCTCAGAAGGTGCAAATTTCTGTATCAATTGACCTGTTTTCGGGTTTTCCTGAGAGAGTTCTAGATTTAAAGAAACTCTTTTTCCTTGGCTTCTAATAAACTCCAAAATGGTCAATTCAGTTTCCGAAAGTTCAAAAATACTTTCCCCGTTTACAGCTTCAATGTAATAGTTGAATAGGTCTTTGCTTAAACCGGCATTACCGTTAATTGCTGTGATAATGTCGTTATAAGGGCTTTTATTCACTGTAGTCATTTTTACTTATCCTGACTTTTAATTATCTGTTTTGTCTTTTGAACGAATTGGAATTTCTTCCCATGTTTTAGGCAATTCAATAGGTGATTGATCTTTGGACTGATCAAGAGTCTTGTCTGCTGAATAACCCCATTCGTCAAAAATGACTTTGAGATGAATTGGCAGGAATTTTTCTAGAACCGTCTGGTTGCTGACACACCCTAATAGGATGGAGTTATTTAAAAAGTGTTCTATTTTGTCCATACTGGATTTGATCTGCATTTCATCGGCGGTATAGTCCAAACCAAATGTATTCATACGTTCGATCCCAAAGAACACATCACGCATGACATTAGACAGAAGCATGTAATTATCCAAATTGCTTCCAGATGGTTTTTCTTGCAATCCAAACTGAATACACTTTGATGTCATTTTAGACAGTGCAATACAAGCCTTAGCCGTATACATCACCCAAAAAGGCAGTTCTTTATCTGCATTTTCCACAGCAAAGTTTTCATGGCCCAAGCTTATAAAACGATGAAATTTGAAATCAAAATCTCTTTCAAATGTACGGATCACAGCCTCAAGCCCATTGATCTCAAGGTAGATGTCGTTGCAATCGGATAAATTAAAAGTGCCGGTGCTTAAGACTTCATGAGAAAGTAGGGCTGTTGCAATCTCCCCACTTTCTTCTCCAAGTTTAAGTAAACAATGTTGAATCAGATTCAATGGTTTTGCTCCATGGTTATGCGTTATGTTGTTAGAAAGGCAAGTTCTGGATCGTTCTATAAATGTCTTCACCATCATCTTCGGTCACATATTTCTTAAGATCAGGACCAAGGCCAATCAAGATTTCTTCAACTTCTTTACCCATCAAAATCTGTTGAAGAACATTTGCTGCCAGTTTAAATGATGCTTTTTTCTCATCCCCTGTCGCTACAGGGTAGGTCGAAGTAGGGGAAGGGGCAGGGGATTCCGTATTCGCAGTTTGTACATCTGATTGATACGGGTCACTACTCTGCTTCTGAGATGATATTTGGGCTTCATTATCCGCCTCATCTTCATTCTCAAATTCTTCTTTAAGCTGTTCGGCAGCCATGTTTTCCAATACACGATCAACATCTGGTCTTGTGTCTGGTTGTTGTGTAGCAGATGCAGCATTTGGTTGCGCCGTAGTAGCCGGTTGCTCAGATTCTTCCTTAAAAGCATTCGGAGTAATGTCATCAGCAAGACGTTTTGGTGTTTCCGTGACTGGTGCTGAATTTTCTTCTGGTTCTGATTCGGGCTGTTGTTCCGGCTCAGGTGGTGCAGTTAAATCCTTAATGATCTGATTCAATGTTTTTTCATAAATCAGTTCTGGATCAAATTCACCTTGTTCATCTAGTGCATAAGGACGGATCACAGAAAGCCAATCGGCATGACCAAGTTCAATAAGCTTTGCGATACCAAGAATTACACGCTCAGATTTGATCTGTAATTCAATCACACTAAACTTATCATCTTCTGTAAGGAACTTATTAATACGATTCAAACGACTTGCTAAAGGAGCAGTAATCCCCATTTTTTCGGCGGCTTGAGTCTGTGAAACACCTAGTTCTAAATATTTGGCAAGTGTATTTGCCTTTTCGACAAGGTGCATATCAGAACGTACGTTATTTTCTGAGTACTGATACGTGATCACATCTTCTTTCGTCTTGATAATACTTGGTGGAATATAGCTGAAATCATGTTCAGCAATACCTAGCAACTCAAGAGCGCGAAAGCGGTGTTCTCCTGCTAGTAGAACGTAGTCATAACCCTCTGGTACAGTATTTTCATCAATAGCAGGAGTAACTTTGCGGATTTCCACTAAGTTATGCAAACCTTCAATTTGGTAAGACTTAACAATACCATCGACAGTACTTTGATGTATCTTCAAACGAATCTGTTTTGATACATAAATCTTGCTTAAACTGACTTTAATGATCTGTTTTGTATTAAGCATTGAATCAGTCAGGTTGTCAGTAATACGGGAGCCTTTTGCAGCTACCGTATCACCTAACACCGCATTCAGATCGACCTTTTTTTTCATTGGTCATGAACCCCTTATTGTTCTTCTTCAAGTTCGTCTTGGCGTTTCTCTTTACTTGCATTTAATCGGGTAGAGTGCAGACTAGAAATGATGTCCTGAATAGATTCACGTTTCTTGCTGCCTGAACTTAGACCTAACTTTTCATGAATTTCTAATAAAGCCTCAACATAAGCTTCTGTTACTTTTTCAATCTTACGTGGCACAAAAGCATTACCGCCACGCTCATGCGCTTTAACGAATAGGCCAGAGTAAGGAATATAGGTACTCATTACATTCCAATCAGCGTTTTCTGGCAAAGATATTACAGGATCAAGTAGGGTATGCACGTACGCCACACCTTTTTCACCGCCTTTAATATCTGATGGGAGTAGTAGTTTAGGTACATTCAAGTTGATGTTCTTACCCATGAAGTTGATGAACTCCATCGTATCTTTAGTCGCATTCAAATCAAACTTAGATGCTTTGAGTGGAGTAACAATAAGGTTTACATGCGGCAAAATATCTTTTAGGTACATGTGCGCCGTATCTTGCTTATAACCTACGAAACCGGCTGTATCAATCCAGATTTCATCCATATCGGCATCTTTCAGGCGCTTGATAAGCTCTGACGGCATCATATCGTTTGCCGGCGCTACCACTTGAGGTAGAACGTAGTCAAAATTCTTAATACGATCTTCGCGGCTATCGTCTTGCCATAAAGTAGCTGTACGCTGTGGATCACAGTCCAGAATAACTACGTTACGTGTCCCCTGAAACATTGAAGCAGTCGCAAGATTTAGAACATTTGTCGTTTTCGCTGATCCGCCTTTTTGCGAAACGACAAGGATAACTTTAGTTTGGTGTTTAGCCATTTTTTAGTACCTATTTAATATAAAAAGCCATAATTAATTGATTTTGATCCACTTGAGTATATATCAAAAGTTGGAATCCGTTTCATGCAAATGAGTATATCTCAAAATATTGACTGTATCAAATTTTAATACACCCTTTTTTTATTAATTTTTAGTATATTTTTTGATTAATATCACAAAACATTAATGAAATATTAGTTTTTTGGTAAAAATAACGAAAATACTTATGTACTATTGGATCATGACCACATCCGGATAAAGCTTATGAACGTGATGTTCGCCTTTGATAGAGTTGAAGCCAGTAAACAGAGAATCCTTACAGTCGGGGATAGTAATTCTCTCGAAGGAATCATTGAGAAATTCATGATTGCATACCACTTGGATTGTGGCCGCCTTGGTGAATATGAGTCTGATGCTGCTGCAATGTTGTATGAACTGGCTTTTGATCCGGATACGGAATACAGCTATGTCACTATGTATATAGAAGAAAGAAGCCACTAATTGAGTGGCTTTTTAGAGGGAAGTACAGGTAAACGCGCACGAGCCATCTGTACTGTCGGTATGGATGCTACGCTTAAGCATGGGATTCATTTTACTTTTAAAAGTTGGTCCCACTTGAAATAATTTTGACTAAGCTGATTACGAGTCATCGTCCAAGTTCTGTTCGGTAGCATACTGGCTCCAATAGCCAATTTCTTCTTACCAAATTTTTCATGAATCTGATCCAGAGAATCCATAAGCCGGTTACTTTGTTCAACCTGATCCATATCGGTGAACATGTCATAGATATGGTTTTCTTTCGGCTCAAGACAAGTAAGGATCACGCCACATTTCTTAAAGGCCACTCCTTCTTTATATATGCTCTCTATCATCGCCGTAGCAATCTTAGCGAGTGTTAAGCAATTATCTGAGGGTTCGGGTAGGGCAAATGACTCCGACCGCTTGTAGAGGGGCTGAGAGCTATCAAAAGGGTTGGAATGAGCAAATCCAATGATGCAGCCACATAGGAGTTTTTCACTTCTCAGTCGGGAAACGGCATCTTGCACATACAAGGTAATTGCTTCTTTCAGTTCATCCTTGTTATAGACCTTCTGACCAAAAGAACGACTAGCAATAATCTGTTTCTTGGCTTGGGGCGCGTGTTCTATCTCTATACACGATATACCTTGCAGCTCTAACAGGGTTCGTTGCATCACAATTGAGAACTGATCCTTAATCATCTGGGGTTTTGCATTTAAAAAATCCAGAACTGTGATAATTCCCAGACTATTGAGTTTCTTCGCGTGCTGCCGGCCAACGCCCCAAATCTCTCCGACTTCTATAGACTGGTACATACTCTCGGTCCAACTGTAATCAATAGCTGTGAGATTACATACGCCATTGAGCTGTTTGTTTTTTTTGGCAAGGTGATTGGCGAGTTTAGCCTCAGTCTTACTCCGGCCAATCCCAATACATGCAGGAAGGCCCAGATATTTCATCAGCCGCTTCAAAATCTCATGAGCATATTCAGTTAAATCAAGGTTAGCTTCATAAGCTGTTAAATCAAGCCATGCTTCGTCAATCGAATACACCTCTAGCTCAGATGAAGTAACAAACTCACCTAAGATTTTCATAAACCGGCGCGACATTTCTGCATATAGAGCGTAATTGCTTGATAACACCTGTACA
>SMEO01000009.1_pt1 | contig 147314 bp, 139 predicted proteins | sample 2456251 | NCBI WGS metagenome assembly SMEO01 (sample SAMN10132594, study PRJNA489261) | soil metagenome | isolation source: day1 control-silt loam soil ammended | place: USA | reverse complement strand
AATCTGTACGAGCAGGGCTAAGCTTATGTAGGAGAGCGATTGCTGTGGTTGTTCTATAAGTGTTGCTAGGTTGGCCTGAGACTTACAGAATTGAGGCTACAACCCAGAGGCTTAGGAAAGCACAGGTTATATTTTTCAAGTACATATAAAAAGCCCAGATTAATTGCAGAGCCCAGCTTTATAGGATAGGGTCAGCTCAATCGATCTGGGCTTTTATAGTTTTCAGATGCTGAAGTAGCATCGATGATGCTAACGCTTAGCTATCCGTTTCAATCACTTCTTGAGCTGCACGAAAAGCTTCACTTGCCGCTGGTACGCCTGCATAAACTGCACAGTGCAAAATAGCTTCACTGATCTCCTCTGCTGTACAGCCATTATTGAGCGCACCACGGACATGCCCTTTAAGCTCGTGTGCGGCTTTTAAGGCGGTAAGTGCGGCAATAGTAATTAGACTACGCTCTTTACGACTTAGCCCTTCACGCTCCCATACAGAGCCCCAGGCATGTTGGTTAATAAAGTCCTGTAACGGTTGGGTAAATACTGAGGTGTTTTCCATTGCACGATCAACAAAAGCATCCCCCATCACTTCACGGCGGACTTTATTAGCGGGTACCTTACTCATAATCCCTCCTTAGCGCTGGCTTTTTTAGTTTTCTCTAGCGCGCTTAGGCAACGCTCTTCAGCGGTATCCAACTCAATCTGCATTTGTTGAATATCTAAAATTTGTTGCTCGAGTTGGACACGGCGCTCATTAATCATATCCAGCATAATATTAAGCTGGATATGATTGCCTGCTTGAGGGTCATATAATTCAATTAGAGTTTTGCATTCTGCTAAGGAAAAACCTATACGTTTGCCACGCAGGATCAGCTTTAAAGCTACTCGATCTTTTGGATTATAAACACGCTCTTGGCCACGACGAGCAGGGTGGAGCATGCCTTGTTCTTCATAGAAGCGAATCGCTCTCGTGGTAATATCCAGCTCGCTGGCTAGATCAGAAATACTATAGGTGCGTTGTGCTCTAGTCATTGATTGCCCTTTACGCAGATAAAAAACGCGGAATTAGATTCCGCGTAAAAGTATATAATAAACCAAATCAGTGATTATTTAGCGCAGCCAGTTAGGTGATGATTACACAACCCGTAGCTTCCTGTAATTGCTCAAAGCTGACATCATCAGCCAGCTCGACCAGTTTCATACCTTCAGGCGTCACATCTAGAACACCTAAATCAGTAATAATACGGTCGACAACACCGACACCGGTCAGCGGTAGGTCACAAGCTTTAAGGATTTTCTTATCGCCGCCACGGGCTGTGTGTTCCATTAGAATAACAACACGCTTTACACCAGCGACTAAATCCATCGCGCCGCCCATACCTTTAACCATTTTTCCTGGAATCATCCAGTTGGCTAAGTCCCCTTGTTCTGAGACTTGCATCGCGCCGAGAATAGACAAATTGATATGCCCACCACGAATCATGGCAAAGCTGGCAGCACTATCAAAAATACTACCGCCAGGTAGCGTGGTGATGGTTTGTTTACCTGCATTAATAAGGTCTGGGTCAATGGTCTCTTCGGTTGGGAATGGGCCGATACCTAATAAACCGTTTTCACTTTGCAGCCAAACATCCATACCTTCTGGAATATAGTTAGCCACTAAGGTTGGCAAACCAATGCCTAAGTTTACATAGAAGCCATCTTGCAGTTCTTGTGCGGCACGTTGTGCCATTTGTTCACGAGTCCAAGCCATGATCAGCTCCTTAATGTACGTTGTTCAATACGTTTTTCTGGATTAGCATTGACTACAATGCGTTGCACGTAGATGCCGGGTAAATGCACATAGTCAGGATCGAATTCGCCAACTTCAACAATTTCTTCAACTTCAACAACGCATATCTTGGAGGCCATCGCTGCCAAAGGATTAAAGTTACGCGCAGTTTTATTAAACATAAGGTTGCCTGACTTATCAGCTTTCCAGGCTTTGACTAGGCCGATATCTGCAACTAATGAGCGCTCCATCACATACTGCTCACCATCAAATTCACGGGTTTCTTTGCCTTCTGCCACCAGCGTGCCATAACCTGTTTTAGTAAAAAAGGCAGGAATACCAGCGCCGCCAGCGCGTAGCTTTTCCGCGAGTGTGCCTTGTGGTGTGAACTCAAGCTCCAGCTCACCAGCGAGATATTGACGTTCAAACTCTTTGTTTTCGCCAACATAGGATGAAATCATTTTTTTGATTTGACGGGTTTCGAGTAATTTACCCAGACCAAAGCCATCAACCCCTGCGTTATTACTGATAACAGTGAGTTCTTTTTTACCTGTAGCGCGTAATGCGTCAATCAGGGCTTCAGGGATACCGCATAAACCAAAACCACCGACGGCTAAGGTCATACCATTTTCGACGATTCCGTCGAGAGCCTCGGCGGCAGATGCATATATTTTATTCATTTTTATCTCTCGTATTAATGTGCAGAAGCATGCCAAGCGCGGGCGACTCGAGAGCCTGTTTCGCGACCTAATACAGCACTGATGGTTAATCCTGCAGCAATGACTTTTTCTAGACTGACACCGGTGTGAATACCTAGACCTTTTAGCATATAGAGCACGTCTTCTGTAGCGACGTTACCGCTAGCGCCTTTAGCGTAAGGACAGCCGCCTAAACCAGCAACTGAGCTGTCAAACACAGCAATACCTTCAGATAGACTGGCGTAAATATTGGCTAAGGCCTGGCCATAGGTATCGTGGAAATGACCGGCTAGCTGAGCACGCGGTATATTTTTAGCCACTTCAGCAAAGAGTGCCGCAGCTTTATTGGGGGTACCAACACCAATGGTGTCGCCTAATGATATTTCGTAGCAGCCCATGTCATACAGGGCTTGAGCAACAGCACCTACTTGCTCAGGTGCAATCTCACCCTCATAAGGACAGCCTAGCACGCAGGATACATAACCACGCACGCGCACGCCATGTTGCTGAGCGGCTGCTAGTAGAGGCTCAAAACGTGTGAGGCTCTGGCTAATTGAGCAGTTTATGTTTTTTTGTGAGAAGGATTCAGATGCCGCAGCAAAGACGGCAACTTCTTTGACACCTGCTGCCAAGGCTGCTTCGAAGCCCTGCATATTGGGGGTGAGGGCAGCATAGGTCACTGACTCTGCACGCTGAATCTGGGCAAAGACTTCAGCGCTACCGGCCATTTGTGGTACCCATTTGGGCGACACAAAACTTCCTGCCTCAATAGAGGACAAACCACTGTCGCTCAGTGCATTAATCAGCGCAACTTTATCGGCGATGCTGATGGGTTGTTTTTCGTTTTGTAGGCCATCACGCGGACCAACTTCAACTAAACGTACATGCGCAGGAAAACTCATCACTCACCTCCATCAAGCTCAACGAGTACCATGCCATCCTTGACCATTTCACCTTCAGCGCAGAAGATGTTTTGTACGATACCTGCGTGCGGCGCAATAATGCTGTGTTCCATTTTCATCGCTTCTAACACCACCAGTGTTGCGCCTTGTACCACTGCTTGGCCTGGAGTGACTAAAATTTGTACAATATTGCCGTTCATTGGTGCGGTTAAACCGCCTTGTTGTTGTGAACTGGCGGCCGCTTGCGCAATAAAGTCGACTTCAGTGACTGGGTGTAACTCGCCTTGCCACTCAAGGTATAAGGTCTGACCTATACGCAATGCAGGGTAGTGTTGGCTGATATGCGTGTCTTCAACAATTAATTGATCGTTAACCAACTTAGTATGGGTTAAGTCATCAGCGTAGAGCACAACTTTTTGTTGTTGTTCGCCTGTTTGTAAATTCAGCGTATAGAGTTGCGGTTGCGCACTGCGCCACCCTGAAGCCAGCGCCCACTGTGAAGTCTGATCATCGTTACGGATACGCTTCTCTTGCGAAAGCGCCCATGCACGGCCTGCTAAATTCCAGAATGCTGCGGGTAACTCACTTGGGGTGATAAAGAGATCTTTTTCGTGGCGTGGAATAAAGTCGGTATCCAGTTCTGCAGCAGCAAACGCTGGGTGAGCGAGGATGCGACTTAAAAAAGCTAAGTTAGTACGCACGCCAGAGATATGAGTCTCAGCCAACATAGCTAATAAGCGTTGGCGCGCTTCTTCACGGTTTTCACCCCAAGCAATCAACTTACCAATCATTGGATCGTAGAAGGGGGAAATACTATCGCCTTCTTCAATCCCAGTATCCACGCGACGGCCTTCACCTGCAGCAGGTTCGCGGTATAGATTTAGGGTACCGGTAGAAGGTAGGAAGTCATTATCGGGATCTTCTGCATACAAGCGCACTTCAATGGCATGGCCATGCAGGGGGACTTGCGCTTGGGTGAGAGGCAGTTTTTCACCACGGGCAATACGGATTTGCCAAGCGACTAAGTCTTGTCCAGTAATCAACTCGGTAATCGGGTGCTCAACTTGCAGGCGGGTGTTCATCTCCATAAAGAAGAATTCACCGCGCGCATCCAAAAGGAACTCAACTGTACCGGCGCCCACATAACCAATGGCTTGCGCTGCTTTTACCGCCGCTTCACCCATAGTTTTGCGTAATTCTGGGCTGATGCCTGGCGCAGGTGCTTCTTCAACAACTTTTTGGTGACGACGTTGAATGGAGCAATCACGCTCATTGAGATAGACACAGTTACCGTGCATATCAGCAAAAATCTGGATCTCAACATGACGGGGTTTAAGTACGTATTTTTCCACCAGCATTTTTGGGTCGCCAAAGGCTGACTTGGATTCACGTTGTGCGGATTCTAAGGCGTCTTTCAGCTCAGATTCTTTTTCGACCACTTTCATGCCTTTACCGCCGCCGCCGGCGGTGGCTTTCAGCAGGACAGGGTAGCCGATATGTTCAGAGGCAATGCGGAAGGTTTCGTAGTCTTGTTCTTCGCCATGAAAGCCCGGCACCAGTGGCACACCGGCTTCTTCCATTAAAAATTTAGCTGCGGATTTACTGCCCATGGCAACAATAGCGCTGGCCGGTGGGCCTAAAAAGATTAAACCGGCATCTTCAATGGCTTGGGCAAAAGTGCTGTTTTCAGCTAAGAAGCCGTAACCTGGGTGAATCGCTTGGGCGCCAGTGGCTTTGGCTGCTTCAATGATTTTATCAATCAGCAGGTAGCTTTCTGCAGGTTTGGCACCACCTAAGTTGTAGCAAATATCCGCCATGCGGGCATGGCGCGCATGGCGGTCAACTTCACTGTGCACTGCTACGGTTTTTAAACCTAGTGCCTTAGCAGTTTTCATAATACGGCAAGCAATTTCACCGCGGTTGGCAATCAGTAGGGTATCAATGTGACGGTTCATTAGCGTGTCTCCTGCCAAGAAGGTGAGCGTTTTTCGAAGAAGGAATTTAGACCTTCTTGCCCTTCAGGGCTGACGCGTAAAGCTGCGATGGTTTGTTCTGTTTTAGCGCGGGTCAGGGCATCAATTTTGCCTGCGCCGACGTCAATCAGTAGCGCTTTGCTAGCGGCCATGGCGTGTGGACTGTTCTGGCATAAGTTGGCCAGCCATTTTTCTGCCGCTGCATCTAAGTCTTCTGCAGGGTAGCTTTCACACAGCAGACCCAACTGGGTGGCCGTTGCACCACTAAAACGTTCTGCGCTCAGTGCATAACGCCGTGCTGCCCGCTGGCCTAAAGCTTTCACGACGAAAGGACTGATCACTGCGGGCGCTAAACCGATGCGTACTTCGGACAAGCAAAGCACTGCATCCGCAGCACCAATTGCCATATCACAGCAGGCGATTAAACCCACGGCGCCACCAAAAGCCGCACCTTGCACCACAGCTAAAGTGGGCTGTGGTAGATGATAGAGTTTATGCATCAGTTCACCGAGCTCATGGGAGTCGGCTAAGTTGGCGGCATAATCCAATTGTGCAGAGGCTTTCATCCAGCCTAAGTCGGCACCGGCGGAGAAATGTTTGCCGCGTCCACGTAAGACTAGAATGCGAATGTTTTGATCATTTTGGATCGTATCGAGTGCGTGAATTAACTCGCTGATCATACCGGCATTAAAAGCATTATTTTTTTCTGCACGGTTTAACCAAAGAGTCGCAATGCCCTGCTCACCAGTTTCTAATTGTATTTCTTGATAAGCCATGAGTGCTTTCCTTACATGCGGAATACGCCGAACGTGGTCGGCTCAATAGGTGCATTTAACGTTGCTGATAGCGCTAAACCCAATACGTCACGGGTTTGCGCCGGATCAATCACGCCGTCATCCCACAAGCGAGCACTGGAGTAGTAAGGGTGACCTTGGTGTTCGTATTGCGCCAGAATAGGTTCTTTAATGGCCGCTTCTTCTTCGGCAGATAAACTACCGCCAGCCCGTTCAACCTGCTCGCGTTTGACTTGGGCCAAAACGCCCGCAGCTTGTTCGCCACCCATCACGCCGATGCGCGCATTAGGCCACATCCATAAAAAGCGTGGATCGTAAGCACGGCCACACATACCGTAGTTACCGGCGCCGAAGCTGCCACCCACCAGCACAGTAAATTTAGGTACTTGGGCACAGGCGACAGCAGTCACTAATTTAGCGCCATGCTTAGCAATACCACCCTCTTCGTACTTTTTACCAACCATAAAACCAGTAATATTTTGCAGGAAAATCAATGGAATGCCGCGCTGGCAGGCCAATTCAATAAAGTGCGCACCTTTTTGCGCTGCTTCGGCGAATAAAATACCGTTGTTACCTAAAATCGCGACAGGGTAGCCATGGAGATGGGCAAAGCCACAGACTAATGTGGTACCGAACAGGGCTTTAAATTCATCAAATTCACTGTTATCCACTAAGCGGGCAATGATTTCACGCACATCAATCGGCTGTTTAGCATCGGCGGGAATTAGGCCGTAGAGCTCTTGGGCGTCGTATAAAGGTGCTTGTACGGGGCGGGTTTGTAATTCACCCAGCTTTTTCCAATTTAAATTGGACACACAACGGCGAGCAATGGCCAGTGCGTGATTATCATCTTCAGCGTAATGGTCAGCGACACCGGAAATACGGCAATGGGTATCAGCACCACCTAATTCTTCTGCAGTCACAACTTCACCGGTGGCCGCTTTAACTAAAGGGGGGCCTGCTAAGAAGATGGTCGCTTGATCGCGCACCATAATGGTTTCATCTGACATAGCCGGTACATAAGCACCGCCCGCGGTACAAGAACCCATCACCACGGCGATTTGTGGGATGCCTTGTGCACTCATATTGGCTTGGTTAAAAAAGATACGGCCAAAGTGTTCGCGGTCTGGGAAAACTTCATCTTGGTTGGGCAGGTTAGCACCACCTGAATCGACCAAGTAAATGCAGGGCAGACGGTTTTGCTGGGCAATGGTTTGCGCGCGCAGGTGTTTTTTAACCGTTAGCGGGTAGTAAGTGCCGCCTTTTACTGTGGCATCGTTAGCAATAATCATGCACTCGATACCTTCTACGCGACCAATACCTGCAACCACACCGGCCGCAGCAATAGTATCAGCGTAGACCTCGTAAGCAGCTAAGGGAGAGAGCTCTAAAAAGGCTGAGCCGGTATCCAGTAGGGCATTAATACGGTCGCGTACTAAGAGTTTGCCACGTGATTCATGGCGTTGCTGCGCGGCTTGACCACCGCCTTGGCTGGTTGTGTTGAGTAACGCACGCAGGTCATCTACTTGCGCTTGCATCGCTTGTGCGTTGCTCGCAAATTCGGGGGAGCGGGTATTGATTTTAGTTTGCAAGGTGGCCATTGGCTGTTCCTCTACTGTTGTTATTGTTTTAGTGCCCCTTGACTTGACAGTATTGGCTACTTGCAAGGGGCGCATAGAGAAGCGTTATTTGGTTTCGCGGAAGAGTTCACGACCAATCAACATACGGCGAATTTCACTGGTGCCTGCGCCAATTTCATAGAGCTTGGCATCGCGCAGTAGACGGCCGGCAGAGAATTCATTGATATAACCATTACCGCCCAAGATTTGGATGGCTTCTAGGGCCATTTTGGTTGCTATTTCTGCGGTATAGAGAATCACACCGGCTGAGTCTTTGCGGGTGGTTTCCGCACGATCGCAGGCATTGGCCACGGCGTATAAATAGGCGCGACTGGCGTTCATTTGTGAGTACATATCGGCGATCTTGCCTTGAATAAACTGGAACTCACCAATACTTTTACCAAACTGCTTACGATCATGGATATAAGGTACAACCAGATCCATACAGGCTTGCATAATGCCCACAGGACCGCCAGCCAGCACTACACGCTCGTAATCAAGACCACTCATCAGCACTTTAACGCCACCGTTGAGTTCGCCTAGGATGTTTTCTGCAGGCACTTCCACATCGTCGAAAAACAACTCGCAGGTGTTGGAACCGCGCATACCGAGTTTGTCGAACTTAGTCCCACGGCTAAAGCCTTTTAAGTCACGCTCAACGATAAATGCGGTAATACCGTGCGCACCTTTCTCGGCATCAGTTTTGGCATAAATCACATAGGTATTGGCGTCTGGACCGTTAGTGATCCACGTTTTACTGCCGTTGAGTACATAATGATCGCCTTTATGATCCGCGCGTAAGCGCATAGAGACCACATCCGAGCCAGCGTTAGGCTCACTCATGGCTAGGGCACCGACATGCTCACCAGAAATCAGTTTCGGTAAGTACTTAAGTTTTTGCTCGTGGCTACCGTTACGGTTGATTTGGTTTACGCAAAGGTTGGAGTGGGCACCGTAGGATAGGCCGACTGAGGCTGAGCCGCGGCTGATTTCTTCAATGGCAATCACGTGCTCTAAGTAGCCCATGCCGGCTCCGCCGTACGCTTCAGGCACAGTGATACCTAACAGTCCCATATCGCCAAATTTACGCCACATATCCTCAGGAAAAAGATTGTCTTGATCGATTGCTTCGGCACGTGGCGCAATTTCGCTTTCAACAAAGCTGCGGATTTGATCGCGCAGCATATCGGCAGTTTCACCAAGAGCGAAGTTCAGGCTGGAATATGTCATCTGTAAGTACCTTTGATTTGGTTTTGTATTTTTTATAAGAGGCAAATCGCCTGCTTGTTATATTCAGTGTTATGCCAATTTAGTATTTCTAGGGTGTTTACATCGGCTTCAATTGCGTTGTATGTTGTAGCCATGGATCTGACCTTTACGTTAACGTAAGCCAACCATGGATTAGCTGTCAACATTAATCTTGAAAACAGGATAGGAAACAGCAAATTCAACTGAAGCAACCTCAATAACAAACATAAAATATCGAGGGAATTTTACGATGAGTATTCCAAGCTATACCTGCGGACCGCAGGATAAACCCCTATTGGCGATGACTATTGGTGAAGCCTTTGATCAGACAGTGGCGCGCTTTCCTGATCGTGAAGCCTTGGTCGCCCGTGAACAAGATATTCGCATGACCTGGTCTGAGTTAGGTGTTTTAGTGAATAAATCGGCGCGTGCTTTGCTGGCGCTGAATATTAAACCGGGTGATCGCGTAGGTATTTGGTCGCCGAACTGCGTGCAGTGGCTGGTGACCCAGTTTGCGACCGCTAAAGTTGGAGCGATTCTGGTTAATATCAATCCAGCTTATCGCACCACCGAACTTGAATACGCATTGAAGCAATCAGGCTGTGCTTGGTTGATCAGTGCATCATCGTTTAAAAGCTCTAACTATCACGCCATGATCAGTGATTTATTGCCAGAGCTGGCCCCTGCCACGCCAGGTCAGCTTGAAAGTCCGCGGCTGCCCAAACTGCAGGGGATCATCAGCCTGAGTGATAAACCTGCTCTAGGCATGATGAGTTGGCAAAGTGTTTTGTCAGGCGCGCATGTTATTAGTGATGAAGCGCTGGCTGAGGTCAGCCGCACGCTGCAGTTTGATGATGCGATCAATATTCAGTACACCTCAGGTACAACGGGTTTCCCGAAAGGGGCAACCTTAAGTCATTACAATATTTTAAATAATGGTTATATGGTCGGTGAAAGCCTCGGCTTAACTGAGCATGACCGTATGGTTATTCCGGTGCCGCTGTACCACTGTTTTGGCATGGTGATGGGTAACTTGGGTGCTTTAACTCACGGCAGTACTATTATTTATCCTGGCGCTGCCTTTGATCCAGTGGTTACTTTGCAGACCGTGGCCGAGGAAAAAGCCACTGTATTATACGGTGTGCCGACCATGTTTATCGCCATGCTCGATAGTGAAGAGCTGCCGAACTTAGATCTGAGCAGCCTTCGCACAGGCATTATGGCCGGGTCTATTTGTCCGATTGAAGTGATGAAACGCGTTATGTCAGATATGCATATGGAAGAAGTGCAAATTGCGTATGGCATGACCGAAACCAGCCCTGTTTCTACGCAAACTGCAGCCAACGATAGCATTGAGCATCGCACCACCTCAGTGGGTCGTACCCAGCCTAATTTAGAAAGCAAAATCGTTAACGATGAAGGTCGCATTGTTCCACGCGGGCAAATTGGCGAGCTCTGTACCCGTGGTTATAGTGTGATGCTGGGTTATTGGAATAATCCTGAGGCCACTAAAGACGCCATTGATAGCGCGCGCTGGATGCATACCGGTGACTTGGCGACGATGGATGATGATGGTTATGTAAAAATAGTGGGGCGCAACAAAGATATGATTATTCGTGGTGGTGAAAATATTTATCCACGTGAAATCGAAGAGTTTCTCTATACCCATGAATGTGTGGCTGATGTGCAGGTAGTGGGTATTCCTTGTGAAAAGTTTGGTGAGGAAATTGTCGCTTGGGTGCAGTTACATCCCGGTGACAGCATCAGTATTGATGACTTAAAAGAATACTGCAAAGGTAAAATTGCCCACTTTAAAGTGCCGCGCTTTATTAAGTTTGTTGATGAGTTTCCAATGACGATCAGTGGAAAGGTGCAGAAGTTCAAAATGCGTGACATTAGCGTTGAAGAGTTCTGTCCACCCACCGCTTAGCTTGCTTGGTCATCAATAATAATAAAGAGGTTGCACTATGTTCCGCTTAAGTCGTTTTCCGGTTCCTGAATCTATTGCACAGCTACCCGATGATGTGCAACAACGCATGCTCGCGGTGCAAGAAAAAGCGGGGTTTATTCCCAATGTATTTTTAATGCTGGCGCATCGTCCGGCTGAGTTTAGAGCGTTTTTTGCCTATCACGATGCTTTGATGGAACGCGAGTCTCCAACCCTTTCGATCGTTGAGCGAGAAATGATTGTGGTGGCGATGAGTGCACAACATGAGTGCTTATATTGTGTGGTCGCGCACGGTGCATTGTTACGTATTTATTCTAAACAAGCGCATTTATCTGATCAGATTGCGATTAACTTCCGTACCGCCCCGATTACTGAAAAGCAACGGGTGATGCTGGATTACACCTACTACTTGGCGATTGAGTGTGGCGTGCTGACTGATCAGTGGGTTGCCAAACTACAAGCGCAGGGGTTTAGTCTGGATGATATTTGGGATATGGGCGCGATTGCCTCCTTTTTTGGGCTATCGAACCGACTGGTGTCTATGGCGGGAACACCACCCAATGACGAGTTTTATTTGATGGGACGGATTCCTCGAAACAAATAACTCACTAGAGCGCACCGCTCGATTTACATAAACAGTCGTTAATAATAAAAAGAGAGACTTACTATGCACATTAAGATCAATAGGATGTTTGTCATCAGCAGCTTAGCAGCAGCGATTGCTATGCCAAGCCTCGCTCAAGCGGCATTTGTTGAAGATGCTAGCGGCAGCTTGAGTTTACGTAACTTTTATATGAACCGTGATTTTCGTGATAACACAAGCGGGCAATCTAAAGCGGAAGACTGGGGACAAGGCTTTATGTTGCGTTTACAGTCGGGCTATACCGAAGGCACCGTGGGTGTTGGGGTGGATGCTTTAGGTTTGGCTGGCGTTAAGCTGGATTCTGGTGGTGGCACCGGCGGCACTGGTACATTGGTGCGCAGTCGTCACTCGGGTAAATCGGCTGACAGTCATGCTTTTGCTGGTTTTACCGCTAAAGCGAAAATCTCTGAAACAGTGTTAACGCTAGGGACGCATGAGCCGCTATTACCCATTGCTTATCGCAATGACACGCGCATGTTGCCGCAAACCTTCCAAGGCGGCCAGGTTCAGTCAAAAGACATTGCCAACCTGACCTTAACCGCAGGTCAGTTTCAGAAAGTACGCTTGCGTGACTCGACCAACTACGAAAATATGAATATGGCTGCGGATGGTGCAACTGGTGGCGTCAGCAGCAATAAGTTTAATTATTCGGGGGCCAGTTATGAGTTTATTCCAGGTTTAACCGGTACCTATTACTTTGCTGAGTTGAAAGATAACTATCGCCAGCACCATGCTAACCTGCAGTTTTTGACGGACTTAAGCAACGATCTTAAATTCAAGAGTGATCTGCGCTATTTCAACAGTTCAGACCAAGGCCAGACCACGGTTGATAACCGCTTAGCCAGCGCTATGTTTTCCTTAGGCTATCAAGGGCATTGGTTAGGCTTAGGTTATCAAGATGCCAGCGGTAAAACCGGAACACCCTATTTAGCCGGCGGTACCGATCCTTGGACCATGAACACCTTAACCTACCAACCTTTCTTACGCGCCAAAGAAGACTCATGGCAAGTACGCTACAACTATGACTTTGCGCAAATGGGTCTTCCTGGTCTGAACTTAATGGCGCGTTATGCCAGCGGTGATAATTTTAAAGTGAATAATCAGAGTGCCAAAGAATGGGAGCGCGATATTGATATCGGTTACACCATTCAGTCTGGCCCATTAAAAGATCTGGGTTTATTGGTGCGTAACGTGATGTACCGTGGCTCACACACCACTGATGTTGATGAAAATCGCATTATCGCTAACTACACCTTTAAGTTTTGATTCCCTAAAGCGAAAAAAAGCATGATTAACTGATAAGTCATACTTTGGTTAATCATGCTTGCTTTAACAGTAAATCCCTTGTTATCGTTAACGTAAAGGTAAGGTAACTGCCAAGCTAATAACCAACAACAATAATCAGGGTTAGAGGGCTGCACATGTCATCGGATATTATTTTAGAAACGCGTGGGTTAACCAAGGCGTTTCGAGGCTTTACTGCCGTCAATGATGTTGATTTAAAAGTTAAAAAAGGCCATATCCATGCCTTAATTGGTCCTAATGGTGCAGGCAAAACCACATTTTTTAATTTATTAACACATTTCTTACCGCCGACCCGTGGAGAGATTCTTTTCCAAGGTAAAGCCATCACCGGCACCCGTGCCAATCAGATTGCCAAGTTAGGGCTGGTGCGTTCATTTCAGATTTCTGCCGTGTTTGGACAGATGACTGTTTTGGAAAACGTACGTGTGGCCTTGCAAAGTAAACAAGGTAATTCGTTTCATTTTTGGAAATCCGAGCGCAGCTTAAATAGTTTAAATGAGCGAGCGATGGAATTACTCGAAAAGGTCGGGCTGGGTAGTTTTGCCGATACGGTCACGCATGAACTGTCCTATGGCCGTAAGCGCGCCTTAGAACTGGCGACTACCATGGCCCTTGATCCGGTGATGCTGTTGTTGGATGAGCCGACGCAAGGCATGGGTCAAGAAGATGTCGATATGGTGGTTGACCTCGTCCGACGTGTGGCGGTGGGGCGTACGGTATTAATGGTTGAGCATAATTTGAGTGTGGTCAGTCGTTTATGCGATGCGATTACCGTGCTGGCGCGCGGCTCTATTTTAGCCGAAGGTGATTATGCAACAGTCTCGGCTAATCCATCGGTACGCGAAGCGTACTTAGGTACTGCGGTGACGGACGAGGTGGCGCTATGAATGCATCCAATCGTGAACAACTCGTGGTTGAAGATTTGCATGCCTACTACGGTCAGTCGCATATCTTGCATGGTGTCAACATGGTCGTGCGCCGTGGTGAGTTAGTGACTTTACTCGGTCGTAATGGCGCCGGGCGCAGCACCACCTTGCGCGCGATTATGAATATGGTTGGCAAGCGTAGCGGTTCGATCATGATCAATGGCACGGAAACCATGACTATTCCGGCCCATCATATTCCGCGTTTAGGCGTGGGTTTTTGCCCTGAAGAGCGCGGTATTTTCGCCAGTCTCAATGTCGAGGAAAACTTACTGCTGCCGCCGACCGTGCGCAGCGGCGGCATGAACCTTGATGAACTCTATGAGATGTTTCCTAACCTGTATGAGCGGCGCTTTAGTCAGGGCACGCGACTCTCAGGGGGCGAGCAGCAAATGCTAGCTTTGGCACGTATTTTACGCACTGGAGCGAACTTATTATTGCTCGATGAAATTACTGAAGGCCTGGCTCCAGTGATTGTGCAGAAATTAGCCGAAGTGCTGATCAAGCTTAAAGAAAAAGGTCTGACTATTGTGTTGGTTGAGCAAAATTTTCGTTTTGCTGCACCCCTTGCTGACCGTCATTACTTAATGGAACACGGCAAAATCATTGACGAAATCAGTGCGGCTAAATTGCCATCAAAACAGGAGTATTTGAGTAAAAATTTAGGTGTATAAACTTTTTCTCAGCAGAGAAACCTCGTAAGAAACCACTTAGTGTGACAACAACAATAAAACTCAAAAGGTGTTCTATGAAAGGTTTAAGAAAAGCAATTGGTCTGGTCGTTGCCGCAGGTTTACTGTCTAGCACTGCGCAAGCCGCCATCAGTGATGATGAAATCCGTATTGGCTATCTGGCTGATATGTCAGGCACCTACCGTGACCTGTCCGGTCCTGGCGGTTTAGAAGCGCTAAAAATGGCGGTTGAAGATTTCGGTGGGCAGGTCAATGGTAAAAAAATTGTCCTTTTTAATGCGGATGATTTGAACAAGCCGGATGTGGGTGCTAATACCGTACGGCAGTGGATTGATGAGAAAAACGTTGATGTGGTGACCGGTCTCGTCGCCACTTCAGTAGTGATGGCAGTGAATAAAATTGTTGAACAAGAAAACAAACTGGCACTTATTTCCGGTTCTGCCTCCTCTGCGTTAACCAATGAATTCTGTTCACCCAATCATATTCACTGGGTCTATGACACCTATGCCTTATCCAATGGTACGGCGCATGCGGTGCTACAAGAAGGTGGTAAAGATTGGTTTATTCTGGCGGCTGACTATGCCTTTGGTCACGCTTTAGAAGCGGATCTAACCAAGGTGATTGAGGCTGAAGGTGGGAAAGTCGTCGGTAAGGTTCGTCACCCATTCCCCAGTACTGATTTCTCTTCTTATATCCTGCAGGCGCAAGGTTCTGGTGCTGAAGTGGTCGCTTTGGCCAATGCTGGCGCCGATATGGTCAACGCTCTGCAGACCGCCAGCCAGTTTGGTTTAACCCAATCAGGGCAAAAATTGGCCGGTATGGTGGTGTTTCTAAACGATGTGCATTCGATGGGTTTAGACGTCACTCAAGGACTGATGCTGACCACCGGTTGGTATTGGGATATGAATGATGAAACCCGAGCGTGGGCGCAGCGTTACTACGAGCGTGTCGGTCGCATGCCGGGTATGGCACAAGCAGGTGTTTACTCCTCCACTTTGCATTACCTCAATGCGGTTAAAGAGACAGGTTCGGATGAGGCGCAAGTGGTTCGCACACAAATGATGGGCACGCCAATCAATGACATGTTCGCCAAAAATGGCACGCTGCGTGAAGACGGCCGTATGGTGCACGACATGTACTTAGCGCAAGTGAAGACGCCAGCCGAGTCTAAATCAGAGTGGGATTTATATAAAATTCTGCGCACCATTCCTGGTGATCAAGCCTACCGCCCATTGGCTGACAGCCAGTGCAAGCTGATCAAAAACTGATTGTTTAATGCCGTTATGAGTCGCTGCAGCTCGGTTGCAGCGACTTTTTGGAGTGGGTGACAACCATGATGATACTTTTTGGCGTTCCCCTCAGTGTGCTACTGGGGCAATTGCTATTGGGACTGATTAACGGGGCATTTTATGCGTTGTTAAGTCTGGGTTTAGCAATTATTTTTGGCTTACTGCGCATCATTAACTTTGCCCATGGTGCTCTGTATATGCTGGGTGCGTTTGTCACCGTCTTGAGCTTGCAGTACTTAGGGATTAATTATTGGTTTGCGCTGTTTTTAGCACCATTGACCGTTGGCCTGATCGGCATGGCGATTGAAAAGGGTTTGCTGCGCAGAATTGTTGGCGAGGATCACCTTTATGGTTTGTTGTTAACTTTTGGTTTAGCACTGATTATTGAAGGGTTATTCGTTAAGTTATTTGGCGTGTCCGGTAGCTCGTACCCCATGCCTGATGCTCTGAAAGGCGGCTTTAATCTAGGCTTTATGTTCTTACCTAAATACCGTGCTTGGGTGATTGTCGCGGCCTTAGTTGTCTGCTTTGTGACTTGGTACATGATTGAGCGCACCCGGCTCGGTTCCTATCTGCGTGCCGGTACGGAAAATCCAAAACTGATGCAGGCCTTCGGTATTAATGTGCCACTGTTAATCACCTTAACTTACGGTTATGGCGCTGCCTTAGCCGCCTTTGCGGGTGTGTTAGCCGCCCCGATTTATCCGGTTTCGCCTGGCATGGGCGCGAACTTATTGATTGTGGTCTTTGCGGTGGTGGTGATTGGCGGTATGGGCTCGATTATGGGCGCTATTATTACGGGTTTATTGATGGGCTTGATTGAAGGCTTAACCAAGGTGTTTTATCCAGAAGCGGCTAACACCGTGGTGTTTCTAGTGATGGTGCTGGTGTTGTTAGTGCGTCCAGCGGGCCTATTTGGTAAGGAGACATAAAATGTCTGAGACGATCAAGACCCAAGTACAACAACAGCGTATTCGTGTTGAGCGGGAACGTCGGCTTGCTGCCAGTCGGCGCAATAAAATATTCTTTGCCGTGTTTATCGCCATCGCTTTAGTGGCGCCCTTTGGCATTTATCCTGTGTTTTTAATGAAGCTGCTATGCTTTGCGCTATTTGCCTGTGCGTTTAACTTGCTGCTAGGTTATGCCGGTTTATTGTCCTTTGGACATGCGGCTTTTTTAGCCACCGGCGGCTACATCACAGGCTTTGTACTGACTGAATACAGTGGTTTAAGCACAGAAGTCGGCATTCTGGCTGGGACAGCCGCATCGGCTGTCTTAGGACTGGGTTTTGGCTTATTGGCGATTCGTCGACAAGGTATTTACTTTGCGATGATCACCTTGGCTTTAGCGCAGTTGGTGTTCTTTATGTATATGCAATCCAGTTTCACCGGTGGTGAGAACGGCTTGCAAGGGGTACCGCGCGGGCATTTATTTGGTTTTATTGATCTGCAAGATAATCTGAATATGTATTACTTTGTCTTAGCGGTGTTTCTCTTTGGTTTCTTGCTGATCCAGCGCACCATCCACTCGCCTTATGGGCAGGTGCTGAAGGCGATCCGTGAAAATGAGCCGCGGGCAATTTCCTTGGGTTACAACGTCGATGCGCATAAGTTGCTGGCCTTTGTTTTGTCGGCCGCTTTAACTGGCTTAGCCGGTTCGACTAAAACCGTGGTCTATCAGTTGGCCTCGTTAACCGATGCACACTGGCATATGTCCGGTGAAGTCATTTTGATGACCTTGCTTGGTGGGGTGGGGACGGTGCTGGGGCCTTTTGTCGGCGCCAGTATTGTGGTGACCTTGCAAACTTACTTAAGCAGTGGCCCGCTCGGTGCTTGGGTACATGTAATTTTGGGGGTGATTTTTGTCCTTTGCGTGCTGATGTTCCGTGCTGGGATAGTGGGTTGGACGACTAAGCTGATCCAGAAGAACTTTAAATAACGTGTAGAGAACCGGGTCGGATCGTTGAGTTGTGACAAACAGACGTGAGCGGTACTGAGTTATTTAAAGTGTTGTTACAGACAAAGCGGCCCCAGCACTGAGTTTAACTTCAGTGCTGGGGCCGCTTTTTTTAGAGTCAACTATCGCTTGGGTTAAAATCTGTTACTGGCTAAACCCATTAGGATTGTTTTGCTGCCAGCGCCAAGTATCACGCATCATATCATCGAGGCTGTGCTTGGCTTTCCAGCCCAGTTCTTGTGCCGCTTTTTTTGGATCGGCCCAGCATTCAGCAATATCACCGCTGCGGCGGGGGGCTATTATATAAGGAACGGCGACACCCGCGGCTTGTTCAAAAGCACTGACCATCTGCAAGACGCTATAGCCTTGTCCGGTACCTAGATTCCAGGTATGCACACCTTGTTCGGTAGCAATGGCGGCCAAGGCTTTTAAGTGGCCATCAGCCAGATCAACCACATGGATATAATCACGCACACCGGTGCCATCGACGGTTGGGTAATCATCACCGTAAATGGATAGTTTCTGCAGTTTACCCACCGCTACCTGACTGATATAGGGCAGCAGATTGTTTGGAATACCGTTCGGGTCTTCACCAATCAAGCCACTGCTATGGGCGCCGACCGGATTAAAGTAGCGCAGTACGGCGATACTCCAGCGTGCCTCTGAGAGGCTCAAATCGCGCAGTATCTCTTCGATCATTAACTTGGAACGACCATAGGGGTTGGTTGGTATGCCGGTAGGGCAGGCTTCACTGATGGGCATCTGTTTAGGCTCGCCATAGACTGTGGCGGATGAGCTAAAGACCAGATTAAACACACCGGCCGCGGCCATGGCTTGAAATAACACCACACTGCCGCTGACGTTATTTTCATAATAGGCTAGCGGTTGCTGGACACTTTCACCCACGGCTTTTAAACCGGCGAAATGCAGTACCGCTTGGATTGAGTGGCGGGCAAAGATGGAGTCGAGTAATTCGCGATCACGAATATCACCTTGAATAAAGGTCGCCGCTTTACCGCAAATGCGCTCAACACGGCGCAAGGATTCCAGCGAACTATTGGCGAGGTTATCTAAGATAATCACCTCATGGCCTGCTTCAAGCAGAGCTAGAGTGGTGTGTGAGCCGATATAACCCGCGCCGCCGGTAACTAATATGGATTGCTTCATGCGCTGTTTTCCCGTCCTTAAATTAATGAGATGTTGGATGATCGTGTGGGTGCTGCTGTGCTGGAATTAAGCGTTTTCTGTGCCATTGCAAAGCACAGACGGCAAACAGTAGTAATAAGCCGGGAATCCACATAATCTCTTTACGCATCCGGTCAGTGGGCGCGCGTACCAGTACGATTTCTTGATCAAACTCTAAGCCTAAATCTGCCGCTTGGCTGGCAAAGGCGACCTGATCAACTAGGGTTTTACCATCCTCTTGGATCAACTCTAAACCCAAAGCTTGCATACGCTCTTCGCCGCTGGCACCTGCGGGTACGGGTAATAACACGACAAACTCGCGTGGCTCACCAAGCTCATCTTCACCTTGTATGCGTAAGCGTAGTTGACTGCCTTCATCGACTTGGCCAAGCGCTTGGGCCATTTCGCTAGGCGGAATATTTTGGTAGGGGTCATGCACCATATCCATCCAGAAACCGGGTCTGAATAAAGTAAAGGCGACCAGTAACAGCAGGATGTTCTCATACCAACGGCTACGGGTGATAAACCAGCCTTGAGTACCTGCAGCAAAAATCAACATGGCCGCAGTGGCAACAATAAAAATCAAAATCCCGTGCATAAAACCGATGTTAATCAGCAATAAGTCAGTATTAAAGATAAATAGGAACGGCAGTAGTGCGGTACGCAAGCTGTAATAGAAGGCCTGTACCCCCGTTTTAATTGGGTCACCTTTAGAGACTGCGGCTGCAGCAAATGAGGCCAAACCGACTGGCGGTGTCACGTCGGCCATAATGCCAAAATAGAAGACAAACAGATGTACGGCTATCAACGGCACAATTAATCCATTTTGCTGGCCGAGCGTAATAACCACAGGCGCTAATAAGCTGGAAACTACGATGTAGTTGGCGGTAGTAGGCAGGCCCATACCTAGAATTAAACTGAATACTGCGGTAAAAATCAGCATCAGTAGCAGGTTGCCCATTGAGAGTAATTCAACTAGGTCAGCCAGTACGAGGCCAACCCCAGTTTGTGATACTGCGCCAACAATGACACCAGCGGCGGCGGTAGCAATACCAATACCAATCATATTACGCGCACCGGCAATCATGCCTTCGCGCAAGTCAAGCGCACCGTCTAACCAGCCACCATGGTCATAGCTATTATCTTTACGCATCCAAGTCAAAATAGGACGCTGGGTGAGCAAAATAAAGACCAGCATCACGCTGCCCCAAAATGCCGACAGACCCGGTGATAAGCGTTCAACCATTAGGCACCACACCAACACCACCACCGGTAAGATAAAGTGTAAGCCAGACAGTAAAACCGTACGGGTGACCGGTAATTCTTCCAAGGGTTTATCGGGGTCTTCGAGCGGCAGAGGAGGGTTGCTGGCGGCAATTTTTAACAGACCTAAGTAGGTGATCGCTAATAAAATACCAATGCCTAACAGGGCGTGCTCACCCAGCGCTGGCTTGAGCCAACCAAGGCCGTAGTAAACCACTAAAGAAATGCCGGAAATTAGCGCAGTACCAAAAGCAAAACCGGTTAATCGACGCAACCAAGGTTTAGGCTGATAATGGCCGATCGGTTGCATGTTTAATTTAAGCGCTTCTAAATGCACGATATACAGTAGAGCGATATAGGAAATGGCTGCCGGTAAAAAGGCATGCTTAATGATTTCGACATAAGGAATACCGACGTACTCGACCATTAAAAACGCTGCTGCACCCATCACTGGCGGCATAATTTGCCCGTTAACCGAGGACGCCACTTCGACGGCACCGGCTTTTTCGGCGGAGAAGCCAACGCGTTTCATCATTGGGATAGTGAAAGTGCCGGTGGTCACCACATTGGCGATGGATGAACCGGAAATCATTCCGGTCAAGCCAGATGCGACCACCGCTGCTTTGGCCGGACCGCCGCGCATATGACCAAGTAGGCTAAAGGCCAGTTGGATAAAATAGTTACCGGCACCGGCACGCTCTAATAAGGCACCAAACAACACAAACAAAAATACAAAGCTGGTGGACACGCCGAGTGCAATCCCGAATACACCTTCGGTGGTGATCCACTGATGATTGGCTAGAGCGGTAAAACTGACGCCACGATGGGCGAGCATCTCTGGCATATAAGGGCCAGCAACGCTGTAGGTCAAAAATAGTAAGGCAATAATGGCCAGCGGAGGGCCGAGTGTCCGGCGGGTGGCTTCCAGTAATAGCGGAATACCAATGCAAGCCGTGACTAAGTCAAAGGTGGTTAAGCTGCCGGGACGTAAGGCCAGCTCTTGGTAGAAAATAAATAAATAAGCGGCACTGGCGGCAGCGACTAAGCCCAGCGCAATATCAGCGAATGGTACACGATTACGTGGCGATTTTTTAAAGGCAGGATAGGCTAAAAAAGCTAACAATAGAGCAAAGGTTAAGTGGATCGAGCGCGTCTCGGTATCGTTAAACACGCCAATACGGAAAATAAATGGCAGCGGTGAAGCAATCCACAGTTGAAACAGTGACCAGAGCAAAGCAAGGCTGGCGATCACTTGCGCCATAATACCTTCAGGCAAGCGCGCTCCTGAGTCTTGGGCAATCAGTTCTTCGGCGGAAAGATGAGTGTCTGACATGGCGGCTAACCTAGTTAAAATCTAAAGAACTCAATATGCCAGCGCGAGGGCGAGCGCCGACATATTGAGATAAGGCAGCTAAGGCGTGCGCTATTACAACCAGCCGCGCTCTTTGTAGTAACGTACCGCACCTTCATGCAGCGGCGCGGATAAACCGGCCTCAATCATTTCTTCAGCTTTTAAATCTTTAAAGGCTGGGTGTAAACGCTTGAAGCGATCCAAGTTGTCAAAGACTGACTTAACCATTTGATAGACCAGGTCAGGACTGACTTTGCTGCTGGTTGAGAGTACCGCTTTACCACCAATGGATGGGGTTGGCAGATCATTACCAGTGTAAATGCCACCTGGAATTTCAGCTTTGGTGTAGTAGCTCTTTTCTGCTAATAGAGCATCAATCTCTGGGCCTGTTACTGGAACCAGCACCGCATCAACGGTGGTGGTCGCTTCTTGAATAGCTCCGTTTGGGTGGCCGACAAAGTAAGTCATGGCATCAATGTTGTTGTCATTTAGTGCACTGGCTTGCTCAGCAGGTTTGAGTTCAGCGGCTAAGGAGAAAGTTTTACGATCCCAGCCTTTTTTCGCCATGATTTCTTCAAGGGTGTCGCGTTGACCGGAACCTGGGTTGCCGATATTGACACGCTTACCTTTCAAATCATCAAAGTTGGCAATGTGCGAGTCACGGCGTGCCAGTACGGTGAAGACTTCACTCTGCAATGAAAACAGTGCGCGCATATCATCCATAGCACCCTCAGCTTCAAATGGCGCTAAGCCTTTCATCGCTTTGTATTGATGGTCGGATTGCATGACGCCGAAGTTGAACTCGCCGCTACGGATACCGTTCACGTTGGCTACACCACCGCCACTGGCTGGTGCATTACAACGTACGCCGGTTTTTTTGCTATCACGATTAATAAAGCGGCAGATCGATTGCCCTGCAACGTAGTACACGCCGGTTTGTCCGCCGGTACCAATGGTGATGTACTTTTCTTCGGCCTGTGCCATGCCACTTAAGCTTATACCAGCAAGGGTCATGGACAGGGCCCATGCGAGAGTTTTGCTTTTGATCATGGGAATTCTCCTCAATTATTATAAACACCGCGCGCAACAAGGGCCGTTGAGCGTTGTGTTGCAAGTCGTCGTGTGTATCTTAACCCACCACAACATTTCTGCACTTTAATGGCTTTCTACACTAAAGACTATTAGCTTAAGGTTTTGCGGAAAACTTTAGAGTTACGCTGAAAGTTATACATAGATGCTTTTGCGCTGGGTAGCTGCTCCAGTGCACAGGCCTGAAAACCGCGTTCTTGAAACCAATGTGCGGTGCGAGTGGTCAGGACAAACAGTGAGTCGAGTTCTAGCGCGCGCGCGCGGCGCTCAATACGCTCAAGTAATATATCGCCATGTCCACCATGGCGATAATCTGGATGCACGGCCAAACAGGCCAACTCACCAGTGGCTTGCTCAGGGAAAGGGTAGAGTGCGGCACAGGCAATAATTAAACCATCGCGCTCCACAATACTGAACTGGGTGATTTCACGTTCAATTAAATCCCGTGAACGTCGCACCAAAATGCCTTGTTCTTCCAGGGGGCGGATTAACTCTAATAAACCGCCGACGTCTTCAATTTGTGCTTCACGTACTTGCTCAAATTGACCTTGATCGACCAAGGTACCGCCACCATCACGGGTGAACATCTCGGTAAGTAAGGCACCATCGAGCTGATAGCTGATGATATGACAGCGTGCTACGCCACCACGACAGGCGCTGACCGCGGCTTGTAATAACTCCGCTTGCTCAAGCTGTTTATGGGTTTTAAAACGCTGAATATGTTGCTCGGCTTGCTGCGCCGGTAACTCGCGAATGAGTTGTCCTGTGCTATCTAACAAGCCTTGCTCTGAGCTAAAAAGCAGCAGTTTATCTGCTTTGAGTTCAATGGCGGCGCGCGTGGCAATATCTTCACAGGCGAGGTTAAAAGTCTCGCCTGTGGGTGAATACCCCATGGGTGGCAACAGAACAATGCTGCGATCATCCAATAAACGCTTAATTCCTTTGCTATCAATGCGGCGTACTTCACCAGTGTGTTGATAATCCACACCACCGATCACACCTAGGGGTCTGGCTGTGACTAAATTACCGCCAGCGACTCTTAAGCGTGCACCTTGCATTGGTGAGGCGGCCATATCCATGGATAAGCGTGCTTCTATCGCGGCGCGGAGTTGACCAACTGCATCTAAGACACAGCTGAGTGTCGCCGCGTCAGTGATGCGTAAGTCTTGATGGTAGTGTGATTCTAAGCCTTGCGCAGTTAAGCGTGCTTCAATTTGAGGGCGTGAGCCAAACACGAGCACCAAGCGCACACCCAAGCTGTGTAGCAGCACCAGATCGTGGACTGTATTGCCAAAGTTTTCATGGGCAATACTTTCACCAGGCAGCATCACGACAAAGGTGCGTTCACGGTGCGCATTGATATACGGCGATGAATGGCGGAGCGAGTTAACGTAATCGTGCATGAGTGCGTCCAGTCATGGCGACAGCTAAGGGATTATAAGTGTTTAGAGTAGCTGGCTGTCACTGCATAGAACAGTGCTGTTTTTTCAGGCAATGCGCAAGGCACTGCCTGAAAAAACCCAGTGTTTAGTATTATAAAAAGATTAATTTTAAAATACTAAAGAATACGATCGCGAGGAACGCACCCGCAGGCAAGGTAATTGCCCAAGACATAAAGATTGAGCCAATCACGCGAAGATTCAGCGCACCAATACCGCGCGCTAAACCAATACCTAAGACCGCACCAACCAGAGTGTGGGTCGTCGATACCGGTAAGCCAATGGCTGATGCACCGACCACGGTTGACGCGGTAGCTAGCTCTGCAGCAAAGCCACGACTTGGCGTCAGTTCAGTAATACCACGGCCAACAGTGGCAATAATCTTATAACCGTAGGTAGCCAAACCAACCACAATACCCACTGCACCCAAGAGCAGAACCCAGGCCGGAACTGCTGATTTAGCCGTCAGTTCAGCGACGCCGTTACTTTGAATGACACCGGCAATCGCCGCTAAAGGACCGACTGCGTTAGCCACATCGTTAGCGCCGTGGGCGAACGCCATAGAGCAGGCGGTGAAAATCATTAAGGTGGCAAAGACTTTTTCCACGCTGGCAAAGTAGGTGCTGCGATTAGCATCGGGCGCAATTTGTACTCGGCGCAGTAGAACGATGCCTAGCAGCATCACTAAGATGCCAACACCCACAGCGAGTACCACGCTTTGTTCGCTATTAATCTCTAGACCAACATGCTTGAGCCCTTTAGATAGGGTCATTAAGGCGACCATAAAACCGGTCAGAAACATATAAAAAGGCACGTAGCGCTTGGCGTTCTCAAATGGGTTATCAGTATTGATAATCAGCTTTTGTACACTGACGAATAAACCAAAAGCTAAAACACCGGATAAGAAGGGTGTCACAACCCAGCTGGCAGTGATCGGCAGAATCGCGCTCCAGTGCACCGCATCAAAGGACACCCCAAAGGCAGCAAAGCCCACTACAGCACCAATGATGGTGTGTGTAGTGGATACTGGCCAGCCTCTATTGGTGGCAATCAACAGCCAAGTACCAGAGGCAAGTAGTGCTGACATCATCCCTAGGACCAGCAAATCTGCGGTCATGACATCAATATCGACAATACCGTTTTTAATGGTTTCGGTAACCTCGCCTCCGGCTAAATAAGCACCGCAGAACTCAAACACCATTGCCACAACAATAGCTTGCTTGATGGTGAGTGCACCTGATCCCACTGATGTACCCATGGCATTGGCAACATCATTGGCACCGACGCCCCAAGCCATAAAAAAACCAAAGAGACAGGCTAGAACTAAAAGTATAAAGCCGTAGTCTGTTAAAAGAGCCATAAAAAATCCGCTTGTTTCATGTGGGGCGAGCTAAATGTCAGCGCGCAAGCAATTGTTCCAGTCGGTTGCCGATGCGCTCAGCGCGGTCAGCCACATCACCAATCCATTCGATAATGGTGTAGAGAAACATAACATCGACAGGCGGCATCTCTTTTTCCAACTTAAAGAGTGTGCGGCGCACTTCAATTTGCATCCGGTCGGTGTCGTGTTCAATGTCTTCAAGGACTTCGATCATGGCGGTGACACGATTAACTTCGCGGTTACCAAATCCTGTTTCAAGGATTTCGTCCAGCTCATTCATTGCCGTGAGCGCTTGCTCACTGGCATCGACAACGCGCTGCACAAAGGCAAGAATCATCGGTTGTAATGGCTGTGGGATGGTCATTTGACGGCCCAGCATTAGCCCCGCAATGTCTTTTGCGCGGTTGGCGACTTTGTCCTGTACACTGAGCAGTTCTAGTAAGTCAGAACGTGGTACCGGTAAAAAGAGACTTTTAGGTAGGTGAATACGCACATTGCGCTTGAGTTTATCGGCTTCTTTTTCCAGCCGAGACATCTCTTGCTGCACAAGCTCAACGCGTGCCCAGTCTTCCGCAATCACGGCTTGAAAGAAAGGCACCAAATTTGAAGCACATTCATGTGCTTTGGCAATATGTTGCTGCATCGGCCCAATGGGCGAACGACCAAACAAACTAACAAACGGGTTTATCGACATAGAGAGCTGCGCTCGGTTAGCAATGACAGCGTAGATTATACGATGCCGTCATAGGGTTCGGCCAGCATAGCGATAGACTAGCAACAATTTGAATTGAGAATACCATGGCTAAAGAAACCGAAATAAAGCTACGAATCAGCCCTGCAAGCCTTGCTACGCTGCGTGAACACCCCAGTTTAGCTGCGCGTGGCGTGGGCCAGTGGCAGACCAGTGAACTGCTTAATCGGTATTACGATACCGCTGATTTTGCCTTGGCTAACAGCCAAGTCGCACTACGCATTCGTCGTGATGGCGAGCAATTGATCCAAACCCTGAAAAGTAAAGGGGCGAGTGTCGCAGGATTATCCGAACGTAATGAGTTCGACTGGTCTTTAAAAAGCAACCGTTTGGTACTCAGCCATTTAGATGACAATTGCTGGCCAGAGAGTTTGCGTGAGCTGGATAAAAAGCAACTGAAAGCAGTGTTTAGCACAGATTTTAAACGTCAATTTGCTGAGTTACGCTGGTTACGTGATGGCGTGGCAACTGTGGTTGAGGTGGCGCTGGATCAAGGTCTAGTGATTGCCGAACAGCAGCAAGAAGACATCTGTGAAGTGGAGCTGGAGTTGCGTGAAGGCAATCCGTTGGCCTTGTTTGAGCTGGCGCTGGAATTGGCCGCCGACGTGGCTTTGATGCCCTGCGATATCAGTAAGGCCGAACGTGGTTATCGTTTATTTGATGGCAACAGCTACAGTGTCACTGCAGATGCTGCGCAATTGAGCGCTGAGATGCCATTAGACGATGCCTTTGCTGCGATTGCTTGGCAGTTACTGGGTAGCAGTCAGCGACTGGCTGAGCAATACCGTTTTAATGGTCACTGGAAGTTGTTGGAGCAATGGCTGCAGCAGTTAGTTAATTTGCGTGCTTTGTTAGCCAGTCTTGGACAGGCCATGCCGCGCAACACCAGCAGTGCTTTACGCGAGCAATTGGATGCGCTGATTAATGATTGGCGTGTGCGTATTCTGGCCGGTACTGACGAGCAAAGTGTTCGCGAAGCGACGCCGCTAGAGTTTGCCGCTGAATTAAATAATACCCGTTGGGGCGTGCTCTCATTGCAGATGGCGCTTTGGCTGCAAAATAAAGAATGGCAGAGCAAACGTACCACTCGCGGTGCTCGTCAAGGCACAGCAGCTTTGCAGAACTGGTTATTGCAGTTCTTAAAAGACGAAGCAAAGGCGTTACAGGTGCATCGTTATATGCGTCAGCCAGAAGACTTGGCCGAACAAGTGCCGCGTATTGAGCGCTTGTTAGTTTGGTTACAGACCGCGCGTCATATAACAGAGCTGGTGGATAGCGATCGCTTATTTGGTGTGTTGCGCGAGTTGCACAGCATCGCCTTACAGCCGCTGGATGCTGAAGCTTTAGTCGCACGCCGCGAGCATTTAGGGCATGTGCTGACCCTTAATGCGTGGAAGCAGTTGTTGCGTTAAATTGGGTCATTAACGCTGCAGGGTGTCTATGCCTAGCACAGCCTGTAGCGAATGGTTCGAGCGCTTAACTAGGACAACTATGTCGTCTACTGTGCCTGATTGCTTGCTGGGTTTAAATAAAGACTTGGTTCAGCTGGTGACGTAGGGGCACACGAATAAATCCTGCGGGTGACGCCGCAAAGTCAGAAAAATAACACATGCCTTTTACCGCACGCACCCTATAATCAAAACTTAACTTTGCTGCTGGGATGGGTGTGTTATGGATATTGGTTTGGTTTTATTTCTATTTGTGGCCTTGATTGCAGCCGTTGTCTTTATGGGCTTTAAGGTCGTGCCGCAAGGCTATGAGTGGACGGTGGAGCGCTTTGGCCGTTATACCGACACCTTGAAACCGGGTTTAAATATTATTGTGCCGGTGATGGATACCGTGGGTCGTAAAATCAGTGTGATGGAGCGCGTACTGGATATTCCCGCGCAGGAAGCGATCAGTGCCGATAACGCGATTGTGCGTATTGATGCGGTGTGCTTTTTCCAAGTGGTGAATACTGCGCAGGCGGCCTATGAAGTGAGCGATCTGGAGTATGCGATTTTAAACTTGGTAATCACTAATATTCGTACCGTCTTAGGCTCCATGGAGCTGGATCAAATGCTCAGTCAGCGCGATGTGATTAATGAGCGTTTATTGCATACCGTTGATCAAGCTACCGCGCCTTGGGGGGTTAAAGTCACCCGGATTGAAATTAAAGATATTACCCCACCTGCTGATTTAGTGGCTGCTATGGCCAGTCAAATGAAGGCTGAACGTCTTAAGCGCGCTTCGATTTTAGAGGCAGAAGGCCGTCGTCAAGCCGATATTTTAACCGCAGAAGGCGAGAAACAGTCACAAATTCTTAAAGCTGAAGGTAAACGTGAAGCCGCGTTTCTCGAAGCACAAGCGCGTGAGCGCGCCGCGCAAGCTGAAGCTGAAGCCACGCGCATGGTTTCAGAAGCGATCAGTGGCGGCAGTATGCAAGCGGTGAACTACTTTATTGCGCAAAAATATATTGAAGCCTTGGGTCATATTGCCTCAGCGGATAACAGTAAAGTGATTATGATGCCGCTAGAAGCCACTCAGTTGATTGGTTCCATTGGCGGTATCAGTGAAATCGTGAAGGCCTCTTTTGATGGTAAGCAGGGATGAGTGTCTACTTACAAAATTTAGCCGTGTGGGACTGGCTAGCGCTGGCCGTGCTCTTGCTGATTGTTGAGGTGTTTGGCACGGCGGGCTATTTTTTGTGGTTTGGTAGCGCGGCCGCCATGGTTGGCGTGTTGCTGCTGGTTTTTCCTGAGCTGTCTTGGGTTTGGCAGTTCACCGCGTTCGCCTTGTTATCTTTGGCCACGGCTTGGCTATGGTGGCAGCGTTTGCGTACACAGCCTTCGGTTGCGCCGCGTTTAAATCAACGTGGCAGTGAGTTGTTGGGGGGTGAATATATCCTGCATGAAGCGATCAGTGCTGGGCGCGGTAAAATTAAAGCAGGTGACAGTTACTGGTTAGTCAGTGGCCCCGATTTAGCCGCAGGCCAGCGGGTTAAAGTGATAGGTCAACAAGGTACAGTGTTAAAGGTTGAAGCCTGCACGGTTGATTAACGCTCGGAGCTACTGTATTCAAGTAACGTACTTATCTGATATCGAGTGATTTATGTGTTTAGTGGTCTTTGCTTGGCGGCCTGAGCATCGCCAGCCGCTGTTAATTTTAGCCAATCGTGATGAGGTTCATGCGCGGCCCAGCGCAGCGTTGGCGCAGTGGGCGGATCAACCGCGTATCTATGCGGGGCGCGATTTAGAAGCCGGTGGCGCGTGGTTGGGGGTTGCTGAGCAGGGACGTTTTGCTACTTTGACCAATATTCGCGGTAAGGCGTTGCCCGTTGCTGAGCAGTCGCGTGGTGCTTTGGTCAGTGATTATTTAGCCTCGCAACTCTCCCCGCAAGCCTATTTGCATAAGATTGCTGTCAGTCTTAAGCAATACAGTGGCTTTAATTTATTGCTCGGTGATCTGCAGTCGGTTTGGTATATCAGCTCAACCCAACCGCGGCCCATACGTTTAAGTCCTGGTGTCTATGGCTTATGCAATGCCAGTTTAGACACGCCATGGCCTAAATTAGTCCGTGCCCGCAGCGCATTTGCGCAGCACCTCGATGCACCAGATCATGTGTTGTTTGAGTTGATGCACGATGAACTGCGCGCGGATGATGATCAGCTGCCAGATACCGGTGTGGGTTTGCCGATGGAACGCATGCTGTCCAGTATATTTATTCGTGGCCAGACGTATGGCACCCGAGCTATCAGCTTAGTGCGCCGTTTTGCTGATGGCGCAACGACTTTGACTGAGCGTAGTTATACCTCGCATGGGCGTTTTCTAGGTCAGGCACAGGTTGAGCTGGCCGCTGCTGCACCGACCGATCCAGATGTGCTTGCCACCTAAGCACAGGTCTTAGCTTAGGTTTGTACGCTGGATGCAGGGTTCAGTACTTTACTTAAGCCGAGATTGCCCAAGGCGAGATTAAGTGTGCTATGAATCAGCTCTGGATTGTCCATACTGGACACTTCAGCGAGTAATGCCTGTGCGTGTTGTAAGGTCATTTTGCGCAGCAGCCATTTTACTTTGGGGAGGTGGGTCGAGTTCATGGATAAACTGTCAAATCCCATGGCCAGTAGCAAGACCGCAGCCACTGGGTCGCCGGCCATTTCACCGCAAATACTGACTTGCTTACCTTCTGCATGGGCGGCGCTGACTACCTCTTTAAGCGCCATTAAGACCGCAGGGTGCAAATAGTCATACAAGGCGGCCACCCGCGCATTATTACGATCGACGGCCAGCAAGTATTGGGTTAAGTCATTGGAGCCAACCGAGAGGAAATCAGCCATATGCGCCAGTTCGCGCGCTTGATAGACGGCTGAAGGCACTTCAATCATCACACCAATTTGCGGCATCTCAACATCCAAGCCTTCGCTGGTCAGCTCACCCCAAGCGCGGTGAATTAAATGTTGGGCATCATCCAGTTCGTGCACACCAGAGATCATCGGTAATAAAATACGCAGATTATTTAGACCGGTACTGGCTTTAATCATCGCCCGTACTTGCACCAAGAAAATTTCTGGGTGATCGAGGGTGATGCGAATCCCACGCCAACCTAAATAGGGATTGGTTTCTTTAATTGGGAAATAACTCAGCGGTTTATCGCCACCAATATCTAAGGTGCGCATGGTCACGGGTAGCGGATGGAAAGCTTCCAATTGCTCACGGTACATCTGCACTTGCTCGCTTTCACTGGGAAAGCGAGAAGAACCCATAAAGGCTACTTCAGAACGGTATAGACCCACCCCTTCGGCACCGCGTTGCTGAGCCCGCTTAACATCAGCCAATAAGCCGGTATTGACCCATAATGGCAAATGATAACCGTCTAAGGTGACGCAAGGTAAGCTGCGTAAACTGTCTAAATCTTTATTGATTAAGCGCTCTTCTTTGACCACTTCGGCGTATTGCTGGCGCAGCAAAGTGCTCGGGTTGGTAAAAACATCACCGTGATAGCCATCAATAATTAACTCAATGCCATCGAGACGGGTGTAGGGCAGGTCAACTGCGGCGACTACGGTGGGAATGCCCATGGCCCGCGCAAGAATGGCCACATGTGAGTTACGTGAGCCCAGCACTGAGACTAAACCAACCAGCTTGTCACTGGGCACTTCACCGAGCATCGCCGGCGAGAGTTCTTCACTGACTAAAATCGTGTTATCGGGGTAGACCAAGCTTTGTTGCTGAGCTTGCTGTAGGTAGGATAGTAAACGCCGACCAAGGTCTTTTACATCCGAGGCACGTTCACGTAAATAGTCATCATCCATATGCTCAAAACGCTGCACATGTTCACTGACAACGTGGCGTAAGGCCCCTTGTGCCCATTGCCCAGTACGAATCACTTGAATCACATCACCCGCCAAGGCGGTATGCTCAAGCATCATTAAATACACATCAAACAGCGCACGTTCTTGTGGGCGTAATTGCTTGGCTAAGCGCGCCGATAAGCTGCGAATATCAGCGCGAACTGACTCTAAAGCTAAGGCAAACAGCTCCAGTTGTTCAGTAATGTCGATGCTGGTTTTATCCGGAACCACATCAAGGTCAGCCACTGGTAACACCACTACCGCAGTGCCGAGTGCTGCGCCGGGTGCGCCGGGTACACCGATAAAGCGTGCTTCTTGGATGCCTTTACCTTGTTTGCCGAGACCGCGAATAGAGCCTGTGGCTTCGGCGTGGGCAATCACCCCTGACAGTTGCGCACTCATGGTGACAAGAAAGGCTTCATCGCCCTCATCAAACTGGCGACGCTCTTTTTGCTGCACCACTAAAACGCCGAGCACTTGGCGGTGGTGAATAATAGGTGTGCCTAAAAAAGAGGCATAACGCTTTTCGCCCGTCTCGGCAAAGTATAAAAAACGCGGGTGGCTCATCGCATCTTCAAGGGTAATAGTTTCTGCTCGGCTGCCGACTAAGCCAACTAAACCCTCATGGGAGGCCATGCTAACCTTGCCTACTGCGCGTTTATTTAAGCCTTCAGTGGCCATTAACAGGTAACGGTCGCTATCGGCTTCATATAAATAGACCGAGCAAACATGGCTGTTCATCGCCACCCGTACTTGCTTGACGATAATCGCTAGCGCCGCCGGCAAATCCTTAGCGGCGTTGACTTCTTGAGAGATTGTACGCAGCATATTTAACATGCTGCTGTCGGTGCGAGTCGAGTCTGACAACTTAGGGTTAATCTCGAATAGGAAGTTGATAAGCCAGCTCTTTTAAAGCCCGCCGGTACACATCGCGTTTAAATGCAACCACTTGCCCCAAAGGGTACCAATAACTGACCCAGCGCCAACCATCAAATTCAGGTTTTTCCGTTAGATCCATGCGTACGCGCTCATCATCACTGCGTAAACGCAGCAAAAACCATTTTTGTTTCTGGCCAATACACAGGGGTTGACTATGAGTGCGTACCAAGCGTTGCGGTAAGCGATAACGCAACCAACCACGGGTACAGGCTAAAATCTCAACATCATGCGCCTGCAAGCCAATTTCTTCATGCAGCTCACGGTACAGTGCCTCTTCGGCACTTTCATGCGGGTTAATACCACCTTGTGGAAACTGCCAGGCATCTTGGTTCACACGTCGCGCCCAAAGCACTTGCCCGTGGTCATTGGTTAGAATGATGCCGACGTTCGGACGAAACCCATCTGAATCAATCATGTCCGCATCCTTTGCTAAAAGTCTTATGCCATTGTTCCACAAAGCGCGCAAGGGCGGCAACGCGCTTTCTTGTCTGAATGGGCAAGCGCTGTGAAAATCGCTATGCTGGGCACTCTTTTTATCATTGATTAGGGTATTTGCCGTGCGATTGGCCATTTTTGATTTGGATAACACCTTATTAGCCGGCGACAGTGATCACCTTTGGGGTGAATATTTGTGTGCACGTGGTTTGGTTGATGTTGACGCTTATCGTGCGAAAAATGATAATTTTTATGCCGACTACTTAGCGGGCAAGTTGGATGTTGTCGCCTACCAAAACTTTTGCCAAGAAGTGCTTGGATGCACCGATAAAGCGCAACTGGATGCTTGGCATGCAGAGTTTATGCGTGATTTTATTGAACCGATTATTTTGGCTAAAGGAGAAGCGCTGTTAGCCAAACACCGTGCAGCAGGTGATCTGTTGATGATTATTACCGCGACCAACCGTTTTATTACCGGTCCAATTGCTCAGCGTTTAGGGGTGGAACATTTAATCGCCACTGAATGCGGCATGCAAGAGGGGCAGTACACTGGCGCGTTAGTCGATGTGCCCAGTTTTCAAGCGGGTAAAATCACTCGCTTAAATACTTGGTTGGCTGAGCATCAAGCCACGCTGGCAGACAGCTACTTTTACAGTGACTCGCACAATGATTTGCCGTTGCTTGAGCAAGTGCCCCATCCGGTGGCGGTTGACCCCGATGATACCTTGCGGGCACTGGCTGAGCAGCGTGGTTGGACGGTACTGAGTTTGCGTGATTAAGCGCGTAGGCCAAGGCATAGTGGCGCATGGCTGATCAATAGCTGTCATTAGTCTATAGTTGTGTATTATATTGATATCAACTTAATAAAGAGAGCTGGCGTATGACTCGTGTAAAAAGTTTAATCAGCGGTGTGCTGTTGTCCCTCGCTATGTGCTCTGTACAGGCGGTGGAGCTGGCCATCAGTGCTGAAGAGGCCTATGCGAAAACTCAACAAACTGCGCAGCCGCTGTTGTTGGTAGACGTGCGTGATCCCGTCGAAATTATGTTTGTTGGTTTTACGGATGCGGTGGATATCAATATTCCCTTTATGACGGCCGATCGTACCCAATGGAATGCTGAACGTAATATCTTCCCTATGCAGCGTAATCCTGAGTTTGTTGCGCAAGTTAAAGCCGAACTGGCAAAGCGGGGCTGGGATGACAACACTGAAGTGATCACGATGTGCCGCTCTGGCAGTGAGCGTGGTGAGCCTAGTGCGGTTGTGTTGCGCGAGGCGGGTTTAGTCAACGCGCGCTTTATTGTTCATGGCTTCCAAGGTGATGCCCTCAGCGAAGGCCCGCAAACCGGTATGCGTTTGCAAAACGGTTGGCAGAACTCAGGTTTACCCTGGAGTCGCAGCTTAAATGGCGATAAAATTTACCGCTTGGACCGTTAAGCGAGGTTGCACTGTGGGTACGCATGTCGTATGTTAATAACATTGATTGGAGATGGTTATGTTGAATCGCAGGATTAAAATGAAGTTAGTCGTACAGCCCTATGCTGTATTGCTTAACTGTGTGCGTTCACTGAACAACTCTGTTGCGTATTATTTTTATGGGTATTGGTTTAGCCAAAGGCGCGCCTGATACTCATACAGGCGGGCCTCTTTTAACGGGTCGCCTACCACTGCTTTAGATAAACCCCGGTTGGCTTCCCACCCGGGGTTTTTTGTTTTTAGAATTTAAGTTTTAATCAGTTAAGAGGATAGGAACATGGCAATGTATGCAGTTTATCCAGAGCGTTTTGATGATTTGAGCTGGCGATTTAGCAACCACAAGCTGGCATTACCTCATTGTTTAAGACGACTTTCTCGATAAAGCCTGCGGCGCGACAGTCGCACAGGTAAGGACAATAAATATATGAACGCTTTAAATACAGCTCTTTCACTCGATAACAGCACAGCAGTGCTGGAGTCAGCGCAGGTCACCACATTGATTCAGCCAAGTCGCAAAACACGCGTACTGGCCAGCCCGCAAGAACTGCGTCAGCAACTGCCTTTAAGCGCTGCATTAGCACAGCGTGTACAGCAGCAGCGCGAGCAAGTACGAGCCATTTTAAACGGTGAGGACTCCCGTCTCTTGGTCGTAATTGGCCCCTGCTCGATCCATAATATTGATGAAGCGCATGAGTATGCGCAGCGCTTGGCCGATTTATCTAGTCAAGTTTCTGAACACATGCTGTTAGCCATGCGCATTTATATTGAGAAGCCGCGTACCACCGTGGGTTGGAAAGGGCTGTTGTATGATCCGCATCTAGATGGCAGCGCCGATATGGCGCAGGGCTTGCAGTTATCTCGGCAGTTGATGTTGCAGATGTTAGAGCTGAATTTACCGGTGGCCACTGAGCTATTACAGCCGTTAGCCGCGAGCTATTTTGATGATGTATTAAGCTGGGCGGCAATTGGTGCGCGTACCAGTGAATCACAAATTCACCGGGAAATGGTCAGCGGTTTAACACTGCCAGTGGGCTTCAAGAACGGTACAGACGGCAGTGTCGGTATTGCCCTCGATGCGATGCGCTCAGCCGCACATGCTCATCAGCACTTTGGTTTAGATGCGCAAGGGCGCGCAGCGTTGGTGGAAACACAAGGTAATCCAGATACTCATTTAGTTTTGCGTGGCGGTCATCAGGGTCCAAATTATGACGCGCAGAGTATTGCACAGGCTTGTGCGGCAATGCGCAAGGTCGGTTTAGAGGCTTCGTTAATGGTGGATTGCAGCCATGCTAACAGTGCTAAAAACCCGCAGTTGCAACCGCAGGTTTTACAGTCGGTATTGAGCCAACGGGCGGCGGGTGAGTGCAGTTTGCGCGCAGTGATGCTGGAAAGTAATTTAATGGATGGTCAGCAAGCACTTGGCGATAACTTGCAATATGGCGTTTCCATTACTGATGGTTGCTTAGGCTGGGCTAAGACTGAGCAGATGCTATTAGGTGCTGTGGCGATGCTGCAGAAATAACGCTGTCCGCCCCTCCACGTATGTACTGGCTCAGCGGGGTTATACAGCATACGTGGATGGCTCTTGTGTCGAGAGGGTTTTAGCTTGCTTATCTAGGCTGAGAAGCCGGCAAATAAAAATTCAAGTTGATACTTGCAATTATTGATGAGAATCATTAGCATTCAGTGTAATTGTTTTACTTGCTTGGGTCTGTCTATGTATATCTGTTTATGCAAAGGTGTCACCGATCACAAAATACGTCAAGTGGTTGAAGATGGAGCCCGCAGTTGGCGTGAGGTTCGTGAGGTTACGGGTTGCGGCACGCAGTGCGGTAAATGTGCCTGCTCAGCGAAAACCATCACTCAACATGCCATTAAAGACACCCTAATCGCCTCTGCCGATGATTTGGCTTACGCTATCTAAGTGCGTTGTACCTAATTGTATGGTTTTTAATCAGTCTTGCTATAGCTGCCTGAATTGAGTCTGCTATGCTGTGTTCATCATTCGTATTGATGAGGGCGGCAAATATGAAAGGCGATAGTAAAGTAATTGAGCACCTAAACCGTATTCTCGGTAATGAGCTGGTAGCCATTAATCAGTACTTTTTACATGCACGTATGTATAAAGACTGGGGCTTAAAAGCGCTCGCCAAGTGGGAATATAATGAGTCGATTGAGGAAATGCGTCATGCAGACACCCTGATCGAACGTATTTTATTCCTTGAGGGACTGCCTAATCTACAAGATCTTGGCAAGCTGCATATCGGTGAAAACACCCAAGAAATGCTCGCTAGCGATTTAGCTTTAGAGCATATTGCCCGTGCAGATTTACAGGCAGCCATTGCCTATTGTGAGACCGTGCAAGATTACGTCACTCGTGATTTATTCAGAAAAATTCTCGATGATGAAGAAGAGCATATTGACCAGTTAGAAACTGAACTGGGTCTGATTGAAAAAGTTGGCATTCAGAATTATTTGCAAACGCAAATGGGCGAGCCTGACTAAATCTTGGTCAGGCATTGAACGTCTTGAAGAACAGTGTTGTGCTGCTCCTCAAGAGGTCTTATGAGATGGCGCTGGGTTAGCTAAGCTGGCCGCTAGACGCTCAATTACCTCTGTGCGCTCTGGGGTGTGGCGTATTTTGTGGCCATTTAAACTGGACCAAGCAGGGTAGGCTCGCGCGGTTATTAAAGGTTGTGCCAATTCACCTTCACGCCATTGTTGCTCTAGCGGTGTATTCATTTGAATGCGTTGTTGCGCCGCATGTCCACGCAGCTCTAAAGCGTTGAGCAAGCGCTGCTGACGAATTGCCAACAAACGTAAGGTGCTGTCATTCACCGTCAGCTCACGTTCGCCGCGCCATTTACCTTTTAAGCGCTCGCCATAGTTACGAAAGGTCTGGGTGAGGCCGCCAACTGCGGCACCCACCACTGTCGCCATCCCTAAACTTAAACCGCCGGTGAGTAGATCAATACCGACACCTGTGGCGGCTCCTGCGGCCATCCCGCCGCCGACTTTCACGCCGACTTGCTTCATGGTGGCGGGGTTAAATAAATCATCACCCCAGCGGCCTTCTTCAAGCGGTAGAGCATTGGCTTTGGCATCATCTTTACGAAAGGCATACAACTTTAATAATGCCTCAACACAGAGCTGTTCACGCTGGCGCACATCCTGATGCAGGCTTTCGATGGCCGTACTGAGCTGAGTAGGGTGCACGCTGCGTCGGCAGGCGCTGACATCAATCAGTAATTCGGCAATTAAACGGTAACCTGCGCGACGGCGCAGCTGTACTTGCGCTTGGTTGTAGTCAATTAAACGTTGCAGACGTGGACGCTGACTGTCGAGGACGAGACCTAGATTTTCATACAGGCGCTGCTCGCCATCCTGTGGCGGCGCGACACTGTCAAAACGCACAACGGCATGCAGACCGATACGCGCGAGCATGTCACGCCAGAGTGATTCGCGCTGCTCAACAGCATTAACAAAGTTTAAAACAGGCAAGATCGGCTTGCCACACATGCTTAGAATGGCTAACTCATCGCGGTACTTGGCCAAGACTGGCTCACGCGCATCAATCACATAAAGGCCCGCATCGGACTGCAGTAATTGGCGGAGTACTTTGGCTTCTTGCTCAAAACGTTGTCGAGCTTCGCTACTGTTAAGAAATCGCTGTACCTGCTCTGGGCCATCGAGACGCTCACCGGCTTGTCCAAGTTGTTCAATATACTCATACAGCGCCACAGCATCTTCAAAGCCGGGTGTGTCATAGAGTTCAATCAAGGCTTCGCCATCGACGGATAAGCGCACGCCTTCCACATGTTGAGTGGTGCTGGGGCGATGTGAGACCGCACCAAAACCGACATCACGGGTTAAGGTGCGCAGTAATGAGGTTTTGCCCACATTAGTGTGGCCGACTACCGCGAGTTTTAACGGCACGGATTGTTCACTCATCGCCATGCTCCAACCACGCCCAAGGGGCGGAACGACTGTGCGTCAATTTTAATTTATCCAGTTGTTCTTGCCAGTCGTTTAAACGTTCAACAGTCGCCTCAGTTGGCAGTAGCCACATTCGCGTTTGTGCTGCTGTGCGCGATAACTCCGCGATTAAATGCAGGGTGCCGCGGTCAGCTGAGCGCTGCGGATTGCAGGCAATTAACAGGCGCGCCGGCGGATTGGCCGTCAGCTGCTCAAGGATTTGCTGGCGTTGCTCACGGCTGTCGATAATCCCTGCGTCCAGCACCGTGGCTGGATGCTCTGGCGGCCAGCTGATACTGTCATCTAATTCAATCGCGAGGAGCAGCGCTGCTTGCCCGCTTAATTGTGAGCCTATCGCGCTGCTGGGCAGCTTGTCCGGTGCCGCATCGATAATGCCTAAGCGTTCGCTACTGGGTTGCACGCGTTGCTGGAAAACTTGCCAGAGTGGATCGCTAGGATCAAGCTCTAAGCGCTTGATGCCACGCCGCCAACGCCATTCGCAGAGCATACTGCACAGCAAGCGCGGGAGAATGCCGTAGATTAACAGCGTGCCCAGCAACCAGCTGGCCCAAATATGTCGAGCCTGTTCCGTGGCCAATGGGCTCATACCACTGCTGCGGATCAGGTCGCTGTCTGGCACGGCAAAGCCGAGCCATGCTGCTGGACGGCCAAGGCTGTTGACCAGCAGTACAAAAGAATCACTGGCGACAATAGTCGACTCCCAAACAAAGCCATAGCGGCGTGTCGCTAGCAGTGCCACTAAACTGAGTAAAGCGCTGGATAAGGTCAACAGCCACCAGCCGTGTAATAGACGTCCTAAACCCCAGCGCAGCAGATGATGACGTTGCAGTAACACCAATAAGGCCGGCGCCAGTTGTGCCGCCTTCGCATCGCGAGCGAGCTTATTACTTAGCCATAACCACACTTGACTGAGTGGCGAGTTGGCTTGCCGGGAGAATACCATGCTGAAGCACCACAGCAATAAACTCAGTAGATTTAAGCCGATCAGACCGGCCAGCGCCCAGAAAATATTAATTGTTTGTGGTGCACCACTGAGTGCTGTTTTGGCCAGAATAATACCGGATACTATTGCGCTGATGATTAATAACCATACTGCGAGCCTAGCGCCTTGTAACCAATGCTGCATCGCGCTAACAAGGCCATCGCGCTGCGCTAGAAACAAACCGCGCACCTGTAGACGTTGAGCCAGTGAACCTGGCGTCGCGCGCGCTGTGCGACAGGCCTCGCTGTCTTCGAGCAGACCGGTTTGCTCCTCGCGTAAACGTACAGTTTCGCACAGCCAGAGTGTTTGTAAGGGTGAGAGTGAGTCAGTCACAAGCCTTCCATTGAGTCACGGTAATGTCACTATTGTGCCTGATAATGCGCTCTTAATAACGCTAATGCAGAGTAAATCCTTTAAGATACAACAATAGGCTTAGACATTCTTGAGGAACCATCTGTATGCAAGATTCATTGCCAGTAAGTTTGATTGTCGCGGCAACGCGCAATCAAGTGATTGGTCGCGACAATCAAATGCCATGGCATTTACCTGCTGATTTGCGTTATTTCAAACAGCGTACCTTGGGTAAGCCGATTATTATGGGGCGCAAAACTTGGGAGTCACTGGGCCGGCCTTTGCCAGGGCGCTTAAATATAGTGATCAGTCGTCAAGCCGATGTTGAGCTGGACGGTGCGGAAATTTTTGCCGACCTTGCAACAGCTATCCAGCGTGGACAAGAGTGGGCGACGCAACAGGGTGTTGATGAGGTCATGATAATTGGTGGCGGACAACTCTACCAACATGCCTTAAGCCTAGCGCAACGGGTGTATTTAACCCGCATCGACCTTGAGTTGGAAGGGGACACATTTTTCCCTGTGCTGGATCCACAGCAATGGCTGCAGACCGATGCACAAGCACACCCAGCTCAAGAGCAACAGCCGGGCTATAGCTTTGAAGTATGGCAACGCCGCTAAAGCAGTGCTTGTCCCGCTATGTTTAGCAAATCGCCTGGTAACCGTCAGCATCGAGCAAGACTTGCAGTTGCTCGGGGTTGCTCGGTTGTAAGCGATAAAACCAGCTTTGGTAGGGGTGTGTATTGACCCCTTCTGGTACTTCAGTCAAAGCGTCATTGACCGCAATCACTGTGCCGCTGATCGGTGCGTGAATATCAGACGCCGCCTTGACGGACTCAACCACGCCGACAGGCTGGCCTGCAGTCAGTGAACTGTCCAATACCGGCAGCTCTAAAAATACGATGTCACCCAATGCTTCTTGTGCGTGATCAGTAATACCTACGGTAACCGTGCCATCAGTTTCTAGGCGTGCCCATTCGTGGGTACTGGCATAACGTAAGTCTGCAGGGATTGTGCTCATAATATTGATTTCCTTAACAGGTGCGATACGGGTTTTTATAGGTCTGTGCGCTGCTGCTTAGTGAATGAGCGCGTACTTTAGTCAATAATAAACATAACCAAGGTTAAACTTAAAGCAGTGTTTTTAAGGTCACTGATAGGTCATCGACTGTTTCACCGTTAGATCAAATAAGAATCTTTCCATCACGCACAAAGCGTGGCTTAACAACGCGTACAGGGAACCACTTGTGACGAATTTCCACCTCGCCGCGATCAACGGTTTCCATAGGCACACGGGCCAAGGCAATCGCTTTACCTAGCGTGGGCGAAAAGCTACCACTGGTAATCACGCCGGCGATTTGGTTATTAATACGCACCGGCTGACCTGCACGTAATACGCCACGTTCCTCAAGAACTAAACCCACCAGTTTTTCCGTAATACCCTGATCCAGTTGAGCCTGTAAAGCACGGCGACCGATAAAATCACGGGACTGTGGTTGCCAGCAAATCAGCTCACCCATATTGGCCGTTAGTGGTGAGACCTGTTCATTGGTGTCAAAACCATACAAATTGAAACCCGCTTCCAGGCGTAGCGTGTCACGTGCACCTATACCTATGGGTGAAATACCTGCGCCGACCAATTCATTAATAAAGTCGATCGCTTGCGTGGCTGGTAGCATAATCTCGATACCGTCCTCACCGGTGTAACCCGTGCAGGAAATCAGCCAGTCGCCGTCTACTGCCGCATCATGGTGCTGCAAGTGTTGAATAAGATTGGCACGTGAGGAGCTTAAAATACTAGCTAGGCGTTGACGCGCGAGTGGGCCTTGGATAGAGAATAGGCACAAATCGTTACGCCACAGCACCGAGCAGGCAAAGCTGTTGGCATGTTGCTCAAGCCAAGTGTGCACCCGCTCACGGGTCACTGCATTGCTGACCAAGCGATAGCCTGTGTCAGTACGGAACACCATCATATCGTCAATCACACCCCCTTGCTCATTGAGCAGGATACTGTGTTGTGCGCTACCTACAGCGTCTAAAAGAGCCACATCATTACTGAGTAGATGCTGCAAAAAAGCTTGGGCTTGTGCGCCTTGAATATCAAAAATACTCATATGGGAAATATCAAACACGCCGCATTCTTTGCGTACGTGGTGATGCTCTTCCACTTGTGAGCCGTAATGTAATGGCATATCCCAGCCATTAAAATCAACCATTTTTGCACCAAGGGCCAGGTGCATATCATACAGAGGTGTACGCAATCCCATGGGATCTCCTAACCGGCCAAACGCAGTGTTTGTGCCTGTGAGTAATTCAATCGGTGCATAGTGTAGCGAGGTTAGAGACGCGCTGCACCGGTGATTGTAAGTATAGACAGTATTGCCCGTTATGTATCAATGCCCCGGACGATGCGCCGAGCGGCGCACCAGTAGAATCACCGGTAACAGCCCTACTAGGACTAAGGTGAGTGCAGGTAAGGAGGCTCGTGCCCACTCACCTTCACTGGTCATTTCAAAAATTCGCACCGATAAGGTATCCCAACCAAAAGGCCGCATCAGTAAGGTGGCTGGCATTTCTTTTAGCACATCAACAAAGACCAGTAAGGCTGCAGATAAACTACCGGGCAATAATAAAGGTAAATACACACGGCGAAAGAGCGGCACACCACTGACGCCTAAACTGCGTGAGGCTTCTGGTAAAGATGGCTTAATCCGCGCTAAAGCCCCTTCAAGAGGGCCATGCGCGACAGCCATAAAGCGGATCACATAGGTGAGTAGCAGTGCACTTAAACTGCCCAATAAAATAGGCCGTCCGGAACCACCCAGCCAAGTCGATAAAGGAATCACTGCGTGCTCATCGAGGTAGCTAAAGGCCAGCATCAAAGCGACGGCTAACACTGAGCCAGGTAGCGCGTAACCTAAATTGGCAAAACCAACCAGCGCACGCATGCGCCGAGTGGCTGTCATACGCTTAGCAAAAGCAAGTAATAAGGCGGCCGAAACGGTCAGTGCCGCGGCCATTAAGCCTAAATAGAGGGTATGGGTAATCAGGGCGGTATAGCGCTCATCTAAATCAAAGCGGCCACGCTGCCAAAACCATGCCAGTAATTGTAAAACGGGAATGACAAAGGCGCAGAGAAAGACTAAACCGCACCAGCCTGAGGCCAACACCGCTTTCCAGCCCTTTAATGTATACAAAGCTTTACCGCGTGGGCGCTCATTGCTGGGACGTATGGCACCGCGCGCGCGGTGTTCAGAAAACAGCAGGACCGCGACAAATAACAGCAATAAACTGGCTAATTGAGTGGCGCTGGAGAGGCTAAAAAAGCCGTACCAAGTTTTATAAATAGCGGTGGTGAAAGTATCAAAATTAAATACTGATACGGCACCAAAATCCGCCAGTGATTCCATCAAGGCCAGCGCTACACCAGCGCCAATGGCAGGTCGTGCAACCGGTAAGGCCACGCGCCAAAAGGCTTGCCAAGGGCTTAAACCTAACACCCGCGCGGCCTCCATAAAGCCTTTGCCCTGCGCTAAAAAGGCTGTGCGAGCCAGCAAGTACACGTAGGGGTAAAAGACCAAGGTGAAAACAATAATTACCCCACCCGTGGAGCGCACCCTAGGAAACTCTAGGCCACTGCCCAGCCATTCGCGCATTAAGCTTTGTACTGGGCCAGCAAAATCCAATAAGCCCACAAAGACAAAGGCCAGCACATAGGCAGGAATTGCAAAGGGCAGCATTAAGGCCCAGTCTAACCAGCGTCGCCCGGGGAACTCACAGAGGCTGGTCAGCCAGGCTAAGCTAACGCCCAAGAAGATAACGCCGACACCTACGCCACCAATTAGAATTAGGGTGTTGGAGATCAAGCGTGGCATCTGAGTCTCCCATAGGTGACTCCAGATTTGCGTGTCGACCGAGTGCCAGCTCAGCAATAAAACACTGATGGGTAAACAGACCAGTGCGGCAAAAAATAATGCAATGGGGTACCAGCGACGTTGGGCAGGGAGGGCCACAAAAAACCTCGTTTAATCAGTAACGCTTTAAGCAATACTGCGCAGTATAACCGCCTGATTTAATTTTGCTGCCTTATACTTTTTGAGAACTGTTACTGATTAGTGCAGTAAACGACTCTGGATTTAAGCGCTAGCTGAGCCAAGAGCTCTCGCGCAACGCCTGAGTCTCGGCTGCTCAGGACGTCGCGTGTTGCGGTGTTTAGCCTTTTAACCACGCGCTCATTGGGTTTTTATAAGCTGGATAAACAAGCAGAAAATTGCCCAGCTAAGTTTTTTAGCAGCTGCTCATAGCCTTGCGCGGAAACATCTAGGTTTGCGCCCAGTGCATCCAGTTCAGCTAAGGTCACCGGTAAGCCATCCGCTAAGGTGTGTGCCAAGCGAGGCTGGATGGGCGGCTCGCTAAAGACACAGCTGGGGCCTGCTTGTTGTAAACGCGTGCGCATTTGATTGACATGTTTTGCACCGGGCTGTACCTCGCCGGATAAAGCAAATACGCCCGCATGCTGTAAACCATAGGCCTGTTCAAAATAGTTGAACGCCTCATGGAAAACAAAGAAGGGTTTGCCTTGCAGTGGTTTAAGTTCAGTTTTAAGTTGCTGATCTAGATGCTTTAAACGCTGGATAAACGCGTGCAGATTCGTCGCGTACAGACTGGCATTATTGGGGTCCAGCTGGCTTAAATCGGCACTCATACGCTGTGCGATCACACGCGCATTATGCGTTGATAACCAAAGATGCGTATCGACAGTACCGGGTTGATGGGCATGGTCATGCTCAACCAGATCGTCGGCATGCTCAGCGTCGTGCTCATCTTCATGCTGATGATTGTCAGCGAAATATTGCAGATGCAAATCTGTTAAACTCTGCACGGCAAGGCTGGGTTGGCTGCGCTGTTGAAGTAGACGGGGCAAGAAGTTTTCAAGATCGGGACCAATCCAGTAAAATAAGTCTGCTGTATCTAAACGTTTAGCATCAGAGGGGCGCAACACAAAATAATGCGGTGACGCACCTGGCGGCAACAGCACCTGGGGTTTGCCTTGACCCTCTTGGATCGCTGCAGCGATCAGTTGCAGTGGTTTAATACTGGTTAATATTTGCACTTGCGCTTGAGCGCTAATGCCCCATACAGATAAACAACCGAGCAGCAGGAAACGAAACACTAGAGTACACTCCATAAGTAAAGAGTAATATAATAACGTTTCTTCAAGAAGGATGCTGCTGTTATGTTAAAAACATCAACGCTGTGCCACTCACATGACCATCACGACCAATGCATCAGTCAGGCGCTTGAGTCTGCAGAAGAGTTGTGCGCGCAACGCGGTGTTCGTTTAACACCCCTACGTAAGCGTGTTTTAGAGCTGGTTTGGCAAAGCCATAAGCCGCTGGGCGCGTATGATATTTTAGAGATGCTCAGTCGCGAAGATGACCGTCGTGCCGCACCGCCAACGGTTTATCGTGGCTTGGATTTTTTATTAGAAAATGGCCTAATTCATCGTCTTGCCTCGCTGAATGCCTATATTGGCTGCCGCCATCCTGGGGTGGCGCATAACGGCTACTTTATGATTTGTAAACAGTGTAACAATGCCTATGAACTGGCTCAGCATACCGCGATTGATACCGCGATTAACGCTGAAGCAGAGCAGATGGGTTTTACAGTGGAAAGCCAAATGGTTGAAATATTCGGTACCTGTGCTGCCTGTCGAGAACAGGCATGAGTTCACCGCTATTGTTACGTGCCGAGCATTTGAATTTAGCCCTCTCTGAGCAGAGCGTTTTAATCGATGTCAGCATTGAGTTGGCTGCAGGTGAGATTGTTACCATCGTGGGCCCAAACGGCTCAGGTAAAACTTCATTGGTCCGTGTGCTGCTGGGCTTGCTCAAGCCTGATTCGGGTAGCCTGTGGCAAGCGCCAAATTTGCGCATTGGTTATATGCCGCAAAAGCTTGAAGTGCATTCGACCTTACCGCTCTCAGTATTACGCTTTTTACGTCTAGTGCCCGGTGTGAGCCGTGCCGATGTGATTGCAGCGTTGGCTGAAGTAGGGGCGGAAAAAGTTTTAAATAGTCCCTTGCAGCGTATTTCTGGTGGTGAATTGCAGCGCGTGTTGCTGGCGCGTGCTTTATTGCGTAAACCGCAATTGCTGGTGCTGGATGAGCCGGTGCAGGGTGTCGATGTCAATGGTCAGCTTGAGTTGTACAATTTGATCGGCCAGTTGCGTGAACGTTATGGCTGTGGCGTGCTGATGATCTCGCATGATTTACATTTAGTGATGCGCTCTACCGATCGAGTGATCTGTTTAAATCGCCATGTTTGTTGCTCAGGTCACCCCGAGCAGGTCAGCGGCGATCCAGCTTTTGTTGAGCTGTTTGGTCCGCGCGCGGCCAGTGATTTAGCCGTTTATCACCATGATCACGATCATAAACATGATTTGCACGGTTGCGTGCTAACGCCAAAAACTCACCAACATGGGCCAGACTGTACACATGCCTGATTTTCTTTTATATGCACTCTGCGCCGGTTTATTATTAGCGCTGGTGGCGGGGCCGTTAGGCTCGTTTGTGGTATGGCGGCGCATGGCTTACTTTGGCGACACCTTGGCGCACTCGGCGCTGTTTGGTGTAGCACTGGGCTTATTGTTTGATATTAATCTAGCCTTGGCAGTGATTGTTGGTTGTTTGCTGCTTGCCTTTGTTTTAGTAGCCTTGCAGCGTCGCCAGCCCTTAGCTTCAGATACTATTTTAGGGATTTTAGCGCACAGCACTTTATCTTTAGGTTTAGTCACCTTGAGCTTTATGGAATCGGTACGCGTCGATTTAATGGGCTATCTATTTGGAGATTTATTAGCCGTTAGCGCGATGGATTTAATCTGGATTGGTGCCGGCAGTGCCGTGGTGTTGGTCTGCATGATTGCCTTATGGCGGCCTCTGCTGGCGATTACCGTGCATGAAGAGCTGGCTCAGGTTGAGGGTTTGCCAGTGGCTAAATTGCGCTTGGTGCTGATGGTTCTGATGGCGCTGGTGATTGCTGTGGCAATGAAAATTGTTGGGGTGCTGTTAATTACCTCATTGCTGATTATTCCTGCTGCTGCAGCGCAACGCCATGCGCGCAGTCCAGAGCAAATGGCGATCGGTGCCACAGTGATTGGTATGCTCGCGGTGTGCGCCGGTTTGGCCATGTCATGGCATTACGATACGCCAGCAGGCCCTTCGATTGTGGTATGCGCTGCAGGGTTGTTTTTAATCAGCTTTATTGTGCCGCGTCGCCGTTAACAAGGCGCCATAACTTGAACCGCTGTATCTAGCGGCGGTCTGAGTCTGTAGACAAAAGTTCTCTAAGGATTATCTCGGATGAATAAAGCACTTTCCATGACGCTTATTGCGGTATTTTCATTTGCCTCTGTTGCCTGTGCCGCCGGCTCCTATACTCAAAGTAGCGCTATGCCTAAGTTAGAGGATGTTGCTCCCTATCCTGCCGCCCAAGCAGGGCAGATTCGCCATGTGATTTGGCTGCCTGAACAAACCCATGAAGACTTATTGAAAGTTGAGTTGGTGCCGGGACAAGTGATGCTAACCGACTGTAATACCCGCGGTTTAAGCGCCACCCTCACGGCTAAAGAGTTAACCGGCTGGGGCTACAGCTACTATGAAGTGAGTGATGTGCAAGGGCCTATTGCCACGCTGATGGCTTGTCCTCCAGGCACTGAAAAGCAAGCTTTTGTTGCCGTTCAAGGGGATAATTACAGCTTAAATTATAACAGTAAATTGCCTATCGTGGTGTATACACCGCAGGATCTTGAACTGCGCTATCGCGTGTGGACTGGCAGCCAAACGCTGCAATCGGCAACTGCGCAGTAGTACCTGCTTGAGCAGGCGCAACACACTTTAGCTTTGCCTCGCTTTCGTTGTGTTGCGTGCGCTGTACCTTCTGCATCATTACAGAGCAGTGTAGACTGCCTGCTGTTTTATAGGTGGGGGGATATATTGCATGTCATATTTTATCGCGCGCAGTGTACTGGCGTGTAGTTTGCTTTTTATATTAAGCGCGTGTCAGAGCACTGTTAAACCAGTCGCGCCTGTGCTGGATGAGTTTGCCGTTGCTGAGCAGCTATTCGATACATATTTGGCCGCCAAACAACTGGATTTAGCTGGGCAGCAGCTGGTAACGCTGCGTGATCAGTTTGCCGATGAGCAACGCCTTGCTGCTTTACAGCAACGCCTTGCTAGTGCATGGCTGCAAAGTGGTGAGCAAGCGCTACAAGACGCCGATGTGGATACGGCCAGTGCCGCTTTGATTCAAGCCAAGCGTTTATTGCCACAAGCCCCAGCTTTAACTGAAGGCTTAAGCGCTGCTTTGGCAGCAGTACAAGCACCTATAGCCGAGCCTGTGGCCGTGCCGCCGCCTGTTGCAGCAGACAAAAAACCGGTACAAAAAAAACCAGTTGCGCCGAGTAAGCCGCTGCCGAAAGTGCAACCGAGTATTACCCAGCCTGCGCCTGTCGTGCAAACGCCGCCAGCGCCGGCTGTGCGTAGCACCCTTAAAGCGCGTCTTCTAGACGTGGATGCGCCCTATACGGTTGTGCCAATGCCGATGTTAAATGCGCGTAATAACCACCAACTGGGGCGTCTCCTCGATGATGTGGCGGCTGATGTGGTGAGGTTTCGTGCGGCAGTGAGTATTGAAGTGGCGGATACGCGTGATTTTCATTGGGTTGCCGCGCTATTGTCGGCACGAGTTAAAAAACTCGATGCCAGCTTTAAGCCTCGTTTACAGGAAGTGATTCGCAGTGATACGCCCGCACAGCTAGTGATTACCCCGAATAAATTATTGTAAATTGTTCTACCTATAGAATTTTAAATAACTTTTAACGCTAAGCGATGCTGGGCACACTAGGCCTTAACATTGCCCTAACAAGGTTAACCTGTGATTGAATTCCACGATGTGCACAAAGCCTATGCCGTAAACGGGCAGAGTATTGTTGCGTTACAGCCAACCGTGTTGCAGGTACAGCCCGGTGAGATTTTTGGCCTGATTGGCCATTCTGGCGCAGGAAAAAGTACCTTATTGCGCTTGATCAACCGCTTAGAAGAGCCCAGTGGCGGGCGCATTGTGGTTGATGGGGTGGATGTTACCGCTTTAGATGCGCAAGGTTTACGCCGCTTTCGTCAGCGTGTCGGAATGATTTTTCAGCATTTTAATTTGCTCTCATCGAAGACGGTTGCCAATAATGTGGCGATGCCGCTTAAGTTGGCGGGCGAGCTGAAGAGTCCGCAGATTAAACAGCGTGTGCTGGAGTTACTGGCGCGGGTGGGCTTAAGTGAACATGCGGATAAATACCCCGCACAGCTGTCCGGTGGCCAGAAGCAGCGGGTGGGTATTGCGCGCGCCTTGGCCACAGATCCAAAGATTTTACTCTGTGATGAGGCGACCAGTGCCCTAGATCCACAAACGACTGCGCAAGTCCTGCAGCTACTGGCTGAGATCAATCGTGAACTGGGTCTGACCATTGTCTTGATTACCCATGAAATGGATGTGATCCGCCGTGTTTGTGATCGCGTGGGCGTTATGGATGCTGGGGTGATTGTAGAAAGCGGTTTAGTCAGTGAGGTGTTTTTACATCCGCAGCACCCAACCACGCAGCGCTTTGTGCAAGAGTCGGAGGGCGATTCAGGTCTAACGCAGGAGGACGAGTTTCAATTGGTTAGCGGACGTATTGTGCGCTTAACCTTTTTAGGTGAAAGGACCTATGCACCCTTATTAGGCCAAGTGGCCCGCGATACAGGGGTGGATTACAGTATTTTAGCCGGACGTATTGGACGCATCAAAGATCAGGCCTGTGGCCAGCTCACCCTTGCGCTGACGGGTGGTAAAGAAGAGTTAGCCGAGCAACAATTGCGCACCGCAGGTGTGCATGTGGAGGTGTTACGTCCATGAACGAGTTACTGATTCATATTGATTGGTATGAGATTTGGCAGGCCACTTTAGATACCTTATTGATGCTCGGTGGTTCCTTGCTGTTTACCCTGATTCTGGGCTTACCTGTGGGTATTTTGCTGTTTTTAGTCAGCCCACGACAAATGTTTGAGCACCGTGCTTTATATGCGCTCTTGTCATTTGTAGTGAACGTGCTGCGCTCTTTACCCTTTATCATTCTGTTGATTGTGATGATTCCCATCACCGTAGTGATGACCGGCACCTCTTTGGGCGTAGCGGGCGCGATTCCACCTTTGGTGATTGGTACCACACCGTTTTTTGCCCGCTTGGTCGAAACTGCTTTGCGTGAAGTGGATCGGGGCATTATTGAAGCCACCCAAGCCATGGGGGCCAGTACCCGGCAGATTATTTTTAATGCCCTATTGCCCGAAGCCCGACCAGGTATTATTGCAGCCACTACGGTTACGGCGATCACCTTGGTGTCCTATACCGCAATGGCTGGTGTGGTGGGCGCAGGTGGTTTGGGCGATTTAGCCATTCGTTTTGGTTATCAACGCTTTCAAACGGATGTGATGGTGGTAACAGTGGTGTTACTGCTGATACTGGTGCAGATTTTGCAAAGTGTGGGTGATCGTCTTGTGTTACGGTTTTCTCGAAAATAACTTTAAAACAGCCGTTGTACGGCCATTTATCCATAGCATTGGAGTACGTTATGAAAAAAACATTATTAGCCTTGGCTGCTTTAAGCGTCTTTGCTGTACAGGCTGAGCCCTTAAGCGTTGCGGCGACACCTGTACCTCACGCAGAAATTTTAGAGTTCTTAAAACCTGCTTTGGCTGAACAAGGTGTGGAACTGGATATCAAAATTTTTACCGACTATGTGCAGCCTAACGTGCAGGTGGCCGAAGGTCGTTTAGATGCCAACTTCTTCCAGCATCAGCCCTATTTGGATGAGTTTAATAAAAGCAAAGGCACGACGCTGCTCAGTGTGGCCGGTGTGCATATTGAGCCTTTCGGTGCTTACTCCAGCAAAATCACGCAACTGGATGATTTAAAAATCGGTGCCAATGTGGTGATTCCTAATGATGCGACCAATGGTGGTCGTGCTTTGTTATTGTTGCAAACTGCCGGTGTCATTAAGCTTAAAGGCGATGCAGGTATTACCGCCACGCCACGTGATATTGCTGAGAACCCAAAAAAGATTAAGGTGCGTGAGCTTGAAGCAGCAACTTTACCGCGTGTGCTCAATCAAGTAGATTTAGCCTTGATCAATACCAACTATGCATTGGAAGCAGGCCTCAACCCACATCAAGATGCCTTAGTAATTGAAGGTGCAGACTCACCTTATGTGAATATTTTGGTGACGCGCGAAGACAATAAAAACGCTGTTGCGGTACAGAAACTGGTTAAAGCATTGCACAGTGATGCAACCAAAGCCTTTATCAATGATAAATATAAAGGTGCGGTTGTGCCTACCTTTTAATCAGTTATTTGATGAGTCTATAGACATAAAAAAACCCAGCTTAAGCTGGGTTTTTTTAGATTGCGTCATGCTTAGCGACGTGGTGCCACGGCTTTCTCATCATGTGAGATCGTCACTTCAACACGGCGATTCATTGAGCGTGAGGCTGGAGTTGCGTTATCAGCAATAGGGTATTCTTTACCGAAACCAATGGTATGGATGCGGTTAAAGTCGACACCTTCTTTAACTAAAGCGCGCTTAACCGACTGCGCACGCAGTTCAGACAGTTGAATGTTATAGGCTGCGCTACCGGTACTATCGGTAAAACCTTCGATCAAGACTTTACGGGTTGGGTTTTCACGCAAAAACTCGGCCAGCTGGCGCAGGTTGTTATGGGCTGCTGGTTTTAGCTCAGCTTTATTTAAATCAAACAACACATCGCCAAAAGTTACTAAAGAACCACGATCAGTTTGCTTAGCATCTAAGTCACTGAGCTTAGTTTGTAACTTTTGGATTTCTGCTTCGCGCGCATCTAAAATTGCTTGGGCACGCTCACTGGCTTTGTTTTTTAGCGCTGCTTCACCGGTTTTAAGAGCAATGGTTTGTTTGGCTAATTCAGCACGCTGAGCGGTGAGATACGCGAGTTGATTGACGTTCTCTTCTTTTTTACCGTCGCGGTAGGCTTTGTCTGCTTGATCAAGCATTTTCAGCGCATCTTTGGTTTCTAAAGGTGCCAGTTTCAATGCTTCTGGGCTGTTTTGTAACTGAGTAACATTGGCCCGCGCCTGCTCTAAAGCGGCGTTTGGTTGATTGGCACAGGCGGTTAGACCTAGGCTTAAAACAAGTAGGCTTGGAACAAAAAATAATTTACGCATAGGGTATATCCTTAAATTCTATAAAGTGAGCGGGTGATGACGGCTCAATTACTTACCGCGCAAACTTTCATTGCGTAATGCTTCTACGCCACGTTTTGCATCGTCTACCGAACGTTGCACTTTTTCTGCTTGAGCTTTGCGCTCAGCAACGCGGGCATCCCACTCGGCTTGTTCAGCTAGGCGCTGCGCTTCTTCATATTCTTTTTTAAATTCTGCTTTTTCTGCATCATTCATTTTTTTACGTGCAGACTGCATTTCAACCGGTGCAAATTCAGTTGCCCCAGCGGTTTCTGCCGCATTGATTGCTTGAGTCGCCACAGCCATTTGTGCTGTTGGTGGATTGCTAGAGCAACCGGCTAAGACCAATACACTACTTGCTGCTAAGGCAGAAAGTAAAAATTTAGAACTTTTTAAAAAAGTTTTCTTTTGCATAGCGTGTAGCTCCATTTGGTTTTTATATCTTCCGGCACTGAGAGCATGTATTTACTTGAAAACACCGGCTAAACCGCATAGTGGCAGGCTTTCAAGAAAAATTCAGGGCCCTGCAAAATGCCTTAAAATGTTAGACAGCGTATTAGAAACTCTAATGCTATGTATATAAGACAGTAATTAATAATGCAAGTTCAAGTTTTTAGAAATAAAAAATATTGGAGTGCTTTTCTAGGGGCTGGTTTTGCGGGCCCTTGGTGCTTTTCTGTCTGCAGCACCGACTGCTGCTGCACTTGAGAATACTTGATTGCTATCAAGTGGCTTTGTTACCAACTGTTTCTATGATGGTCGGGCATAACTCATTAGGAGGCGTCATGTCTGAAACTTTCACAAAAGGTATGGCGAGAAATATCTACTATGGAGGAAGTCTGTTCTTCGTCCTGGTGTTTCTTGCACTCACTTACCATACAGAAAGAACCGTTCCAGAGCGCACCAATAGCCATTTGCTGACTGAGTCAGTGGTTCGTGGAAAGCTAGTCTGGGAAGAAAATAACTGCATTGGCTGTCACAGCTTGCTGGGTGAAGGTGCTTACTTTGCACCTGAACTGGGTAACGTGTTCATCCGTCGTGGTGGTGAGGAAGGCTTCAAATACTTCTTACCTGCGTGGATGAAAGCACAGCCCACTAAGATTCCTGGCCGTCGGCAAATGCCGCAGTTCAACTTAACCGATGCTCAGTTGGATGATTTAGGTGAGTTCCTTAAGTGGACTTCGAAAATCGATACCAATAACTGGCCACCAAATAAGGAGGGTTGATATGCCTGCTACATTGTTTTCGAACATTTATGCACTGTCAGCCCAAGCGGCTTGCAGTCTAAGGGGAACTGATTATGACCAATAATCCGTACTTAAAATTCGCCTCACAAAAGGTGGCCATGCCGTACTTGGTGTTTGCTCTGATTCTGTTTGTCGGGCAAATTCTGTTTGGTTTGATCATGGGGCTGCAATACATCGTCGGTGACTTTTTGTTCCCGCTGATTCCCTTCAATATCGCACGGATGGTGCACACCAACCTGTTGATCGTTTGGCTGCTGTTTGGCTTTATGGGGGCGGCTTACTATTTGATTCCTGAAGAAGCGGATCGTGAGTTGCACAGTCCAAAACTAGCGATCTTCTTATTTTGGGTGTTTGCTGCAGCTGGCACGCTGACTATCTTAGGTTACTTGTTTGTACCCTATGCTGGGTTGGCGCAAATGACCGGTAATGATCTATTACCGACCATGGGACGTGAGTTCCTTGAACAGCCGTTGATCACTAAGATCGGTATCGTTGTGGTTTGCCTAGGCTTTCTCTACAACGTCGGTATGACGGTGCTTAAGGGCCGCAAAACCGCGATTAACGTGGTGATGATGACCGGTCTGATCGGTTTGGCAGTGATGTTCCTGTTCTCTTTCTACAATCCAGATAACCTGACGCGCGATAAGTTTTACTGGTGGTATGTGGTGCACTTGTGGGTAGAAGGTGTGTGGGAATTGATCATGGCGGCGATGCTGGCCTATGTATTGATCAAAATCACCGGTGTTGACCGTGAAGTGATTGAGAAGTGGTTGTATGTGATTGTTGCGATGGCGCTGATCTCCGGTATCTTAGGTACGGGTCACCACTACTTCTGGATTGGTGCGCCAACCGTTTGGCTGTGGGTGGGTTCGATCTTCTCCACACTGGAGCCGCTACCGTTTTTTGCGATGGTGCTGTTTGCCTTCAATATGATCAACCGCCGCCGCCGTGAGCACCCAAATAAAGCCGCTTCCTTATGGGCCATGGGTACTACGGTGACTGCGTTCTTAGGTGCCGGTGTCTGGGGTTTCTTGCATACCCTCGCGCCAGTTAACTACTACACGCACGGTACGCAATTAACCGCAGCACATGGTCACTTAGCCTTCTATGGTGCCTATGCCATGATCGTGATGACCTTGATTTCTTACGCCATGCCGAAGTTACGTGGCCTTGGCGAAGCAGCTGATAATAAAGCGCAAGTCATGGAAATGTGGGGCTTCTGGTTAATGACAATCAGCATGGTGTTTATCACGCTGTTCCTGTCAGCAGCCGGTATTGTGCAGATTTGGTTACAGCGCGTTCCTGAAGATGGTGCTGCATTATCCTTTATGGCGACACAAGATCAGTTGTTTATTTTCTACTGGTTACGTTTGGCTGCAGGGGTGATCTTCTTGATCGGCTTGGTAACCTATTTGTTGAGCTTCCGTCAGCGTGGGCGTGCAGGACTGGTTAGTAGAACTGCCGCTGGGCACGCATAATTACGTGAGTTAACGTGATGATGTAACGATCTTCGGCCCGGCTTGTACAGCGGGCCGAAGTTGTTTTAGCGCTACCTGTAGAGATGATTTGCGCAGGTGGTGCAGCAGTAAATGAGGTGACAGATGGGCATTGGCGTTGAAGTAGAAGAGTGGGCAGGCGGTGTTTGGCATCGATTTATTACTCGACGTGCTGATCCAGGCTTTCCAGAGGCACAGGTTGAATTGGTGGATATGCAGCGCTCTTTGGCGGTACTGTTTCGTGCTTTAGGCGGTGCGTCGGGGGTTGCTGTCGAAGCGTCCAATGCGCGCAAAATGGTGTTGCGCCGTTCTTTGATCCAGCAGGTGGCCGGCAGCAGCCAGCAATTGGCGGTGGCGTGGGCGGATGCGGAAAACTTACGCCTACCCGCTAGTTTGGCGGTGTATCCCGATCCTGAACTGAATCGTGACCTGTACCGTTGGCTGGCATTACTTGCAGCAACTTCGGATAAAATGCGCCATTGGGGACGGGATAATCAACGTTGGACGCAAAACTTACTGCAGCAGTATCCAGCGCTGCGTCCGCGCTATCAGCGTTTGCTGGATGCGCATTTAGCGCTGCGTCCAGATCCCAGCTCATTAAAGAAAAATGAAGCCGCTTTGGAGCGAGCATTACGTCAAGCTTTGCAAGAGCCGGGTAGCGTGGTGGATTTTCCCGTGACTGAACGTGCGCCTTTCCCTTTACCTTTATGGTTGTACCCTGCGGAACGTCTGGGTGCTCCGCAAGAGAGTGAGCTTGAGAGTGAAGAGGATGAGGGTGATGTGGTGGGCGGTGCACAAGGAGAGGGTCGTGATGTGCGCAAACAAGCGAAGCGGGTTGAAGATAACTCGGGTAAGCAAGGTTTATTGCTGTTTCGTTTAGAAAACTTATTCAGCTGGTCTGAACATATTGATGTTGATCGCTGTGGTGATGATAACGAAGACCTCGATGCGGCGCGCGTGGCCGATGATTTAGATGAAATTGCCTTATCGCGCAAACGTAAGCGCAAAGGCGGTGGGTTAAAGTTGCACTTGGATTTACCACCCGCGGATGTGGACGATATTCCGCTGGGCGAGGGGATTAAGCTGCCCGAATGGGATTTTCGTAAAAATGCGCTACAAGAGGATTTTGTTAATGTGCAAATGATGCAGCCGCGTGATCAAGAGGCTGCACCTTTACCGCTGCGTTTAAGTCAGCTGGCACGCCGCATTCGCCGTCAATTTGAGAATTTACGCAGTGAGCCACGTTGGTTGCACCAACAAGCGCAAGGCGATGAGTTGGATTTACAAGCCTGTTTGGATTTTTATGTGGAGCGTCAATGTGGGCAGGTGGCTGAGCGCGGATTGTTTATGGAAAAACGTCAACAGCATCGCGATTTATCCTGTTTGTTGCTGGCGGACTTATCGATGTCGACCGACTCACATATCAATGATGAACGCCGCGTGATTGATGTGGTCGCCGACAGTATGTTGTTATTTGGCGAGGCGTTATCCGCGGTGGGTGATGATTTTGCCCTGTATGGGTTTTCTTCGCTGCGCCGCCATCAAGTGCGTATGCAAGAAATTAAACGTTTTGATCAGCGCTATGATGATGGCGTACGTGGCACCATTCAAGGTCTCAAGCCCGGTTATTACACGCGTATGGGGGCGGCGATTCGCCAAGCCAGCGCTTTACTGAAAGATCGCCCACATAAGCGACGTGTGTTATTGCTCGTGACGGACGGTAAGCCCAATGATTTGGATTTATACGAGGGCCGCTACGGAGTTGAAGATACCCGGCAGGCAGTATTAGAGGCGCAGAAACTCGGCTTAATCCCTTTCTGTATTACCATTGACCGTGAAGCAGCGGATTATCTGCCCTATATGTTTGGCGCCAATGGTTATACCTTGATTCGTGAACCCGAGCATTTGCCCACACGTTTGCCGCAATTGTACCGCCAGTTAACCCAATAGACGGCAAAGTATCTGCCTCGGTGAATGGCTTAACAGAGGATGCTTGTCATGCTGAATGCCACGCTAAAGCCGCTGCTAAAAAAGCGTAAAAAGCCTGCCAGTCAGTACCTGTTTCCGTTGGCGGCAGCCTATGCAGCGTTGCTTTTGCCTTGGTCTAGCTTGGCATTGTTGATGGGTGTGCCCGCGCCGCCAGGGTTATACAGTGTCTTTGGCCATGCCCATGAGTTGCTGATTGGTTATGCCATGCTAGTGGTGGCGGGTTATTTGTTGGGACCCATTGAAAGCGTAAAAATACGATCCTTAATTGCAGTTTGGCTGCTGGCTCGGGCGGGGTTTTTATTTTTTCCAGGCAGTCCTTGGGCTTGGTCGGGTGCCTTGGCCGTGGCGGGTTTGACTGCGGCGTGGACGGTGCCGCGCTTTGCCCGTTCGGCGAAAAAATGGCGCAATAAAACCACTGCACCCTTATTGCTTATCCTCTGTACTTTATTGGTGTTTGCCGCACAGCCAGCTTGGCAAGGGCAAACAATACTGGTGGAGCTATTACTGGGCTTGGCTTTGTTGATGTTCTTTATGGGCGGACGCATTATTGCCCCAGCCGTCGCCGGACATCTGTTGCGACAGCAGCGCAGTCTACAGGCACGGGTGCAGCCCAATATTGAGGGAGCAGTCCTGATCCTATTGTTTGTTGCGCTGGCACTCTACCCTTTGCCGACTCTGTTCAGTGAGCAACTCGCGGGCGCGCTAGTACTGCTGTGCGGTCTGTTCACTATGCTACGCTTATTGCGCTGGCAGTTATGGCATTGCCTGACTCGGCCGGATTTATTATTACTGGCTTCCGGTTATGCTTGGCTGGCCATCGGTTTGTGCTTGTTGGGTTGGGCTTTGTTATTTAAATCTGCGTGGCTCAGTGCCGGAGTGCATGCGTTAACTGTGGGCGCACTGGGTACTTTGACTGTAACGGTAATGGCACGCACCCAACTGATGCAGCGTTACCGTGACCCTAATGCTCGGCCATTGAGTCACGTGGCCGGTGTACTGATCAATGCTGCGGCTGTATTGCGGGTGATTCCAGCGCTGATGGGCCAACAGAGCAGTGTCTGGCTGTTAAGTGCCGCGGGATTATGGACGTTAGGTTTTTTATTGTTGCTCTTGGTCTTTTGGCACACTCGTAGTGCGCTTAAGCTGCCAGCTTAGCCGCCGGCAGGATTACTGCGCGGTAACCAGACAATCATAATTGCACAAAAAATAGTCAAAGCAATCACGAACAGTTTAAAACGCAAAAGACGTTGCGCCTGATTGCGTTCGGTATGCTGCGGTAAATTCATCCCGCAATTGTCACAGACTGACTGTTCGGCGGAGTTGTCATGTTGGCAGTACAAGCAAATAGGCATAAGCACCCCCTTATTTTCTATAGATCTTGTCATAGACGGGATAACGGGTGCTTGATAGCTATCAAGTAAGGCGTTTATTCGTAATTTTCGAGACGCTCGCGATCGATAATGCAAATTAAGCGACCATCAACTTTAATAATGCCCTCATCACTGAGGTGATGAATAATTCGAGAAAAGGTTTCTGGTTGAATTGATAAGTGTCCAGCGACTAAGCGTTTAGCCATGGGTAGCTCGAAACTGGGGGTATTGCATTTACTGCATGAGCGTAAGGCTTGTGAGAGAATATAACGAATCACACGATGAGTCGCATTTTTCAGAGAAAGAATTTCAATTTCATTTAAACGCTGATGCATACGTATGGACAGTGCCGCTAACAAGGCCATGGCTGTTTCAGTGTTTTCACGCAGCAAGCGGGTATAGGTGGCATTGGATAGCATCAATAGCTGGGTTGGTAACACAGTTTGTGCGGTCGCCACATAGGTGCCGGTATCCATAAACATCATGGCTTCAGCAAAGGTGTTGCGATCACCAATCACTTCAAAGACTTTTTCTTGGCCGTCGGGAGTCAGTCGATAGACTTTCACACTGCCAGAAATAATAAAACCAAAGCTATTACAGGCTTCGCCCTGGCGAAACACATAGGCACCTTTTTCAAGATTCAGTAATTGGCTTTCTTCTATCAATTGCGTTAACTGACTCTCGTTAAGCGCAATAAACAAGTGATGCTCACGTAATATTTTTTGATATAAAGGATGCGGTTCCATTTTTATTCTCCACTTTGCAGCGTGAGTGGGCGGCTTTTTATAACCGAGTACAGGCAGGCATCCTAGCATATATTAGGCTGAGTATTATTGAGGCGATGTCGATTGCCAGTTGCAAAAGCAACCCACCGCCAAGGTGTTGGCTGCAGCAACTGGGCGGTTGTCGAGTAATGCATCCAAGATGGGTTCAATAAAACTGTTGCTGGAATTGCACACCGCCCCTTCACTGTAAGGACCGAAGTAGGCTAAGTGACCACTGGTATCCCAAATGGCCACCGCAGGGCTGGCAGGTAGGTCTTCGGAACCGGGTAGGCCGCTTAAATGGCGCATGCTGCTGAGTGCTTTAGGCAGTTGGCCTTTACTGCCTGGTTTTTGTAAGTGATAAAACTCAACTTGGCCAGCATAACGTTCAAACATCTCGATCAAGTGCTGTTGATTGCCCACATTGCATGGACAGCTGGGATCCCAGAAATGAACAAAACGAATCGATCCCGCACCCGCGATGCTGTCGGGTAGGCGTAAGCTCTGGCCGCTAAAGATGGCAGTCGTTTCGCTAAATGGTCGGATAAAACGCGTTTTATACCACCATAATCCGGTTAGCATAGACCCCAGCCAAAGGATAAGCGTGATGCCAATCAGTACTTTTTTCACAATAGATGATTTCATAAGTTCTATACACACAAGATAGTATAGAGTGCCATGAGTTGCTTAAAATCTATATGTCCAGAATGTCGCAGTATCAGTTTATGACGAGAGTGTAAGGATGACAGTATTTAATCCGCTGATTTTACAGTCTGCATTGCCCATGCTGGACGTGCATAGTCTTGATCCTGAGCAGGCCAAGGCTTGGCGGCGTTTCTATCAGATTGATTTTACTGTGCGTGATCCTGAGCTGGATTGTCGTTTGGGTGTGGTTGAGGTTGCGGGCTATCGGATTGCCATGCAGGTGTGCCGACCGCCGCAGGCCGTGGCGACATTGTTAGTACTGCACGGCTATTACGATCATATGGGTTTATATGGTCATGTTTATGACTGGGCCTTGGTGCAAGGCTTTGCTGTCTTATCGTGTGATTTACCCGGGCATGGCTTATCCAGCGGTGCGCGGGCCAGCATCAATAGCTTCCAAGAGTATCAACAGGTGCTGCAGGCATTGCTGGCTAAAGCGGCACAACTGCGCTTGCCTAAGCCTTGGCATATCCTTGGGCAAAGCACCGGCGCTGCGATTGCTTTAGATTATGTCTTAGCTCAACAACCGCTGACGCCGCTAGGTGAAACTATTTTGCTTGCGCCTTTAGTCCGTCCGCGTGCTTGGCCGCAGTCCAAATTGCTGTATCAGCTGGTTAAACCTTTTCGTGCCAGTGTTCCGCGGCGTTATTCCGACAACTCCAATGATGCTGCCTTTGTAAAATTTATGCGTGATGATCCGCTACAGGCGCGAGTTTTACCCACGGCTTGGGTCGGCGCGTTGGCGCAGTGGATTACCTATATTGAACAGGCACCGCGCAGTAATCACAGCCCGATTATCGTGCAAGGTGAAGCGGATATGACGGTTGATTGGCAGCACAACTTAAATGTTCTAGAGGATAAGTTTAGAGCACCTAGAATACTGCTGTTGCCAGAGGCGCGGCATCATTTGGCCAATGAACAACAGGCCCTACGTGAGCAATATTTTAGCTTTTTGCACGAACAACTCAGTTAATCTGGGTACCACTCGAGCTTAGCGAGTTGAGCGCAAACTGGCTTGGAGTGTTTTAAAGGCTGCTTGATAGTAGAGTTGGCCTTCGGGGGACTGGGCGAAGCTGACAAACTCTTCCAGTTCCGCATCAGATAAGCTTTGGTAAATATGCAGCAAAGTATTATCAATATTGCTATCAATTTGTGCGACCAAACGCTGGCGCTGGCTATCTAATAAGGCATTGGCTTGTTCTGAACCCATTAAACCAGGCAGCATTTGACTTAAGCTATCCGCTGCGACACTGCCTAAGGCTAAAGTGACTTCGGCTCCAGCTTGGCTGGCGGGCAGGGCGTTGCTCAGGTGACGAATCAGTAAACGACGTGTGGCATCTGCACTAATCACCGGTAAGCCTGACGCGTAACGATTGAGTTGCTCTGGGTGGGACGCCGCTATTTCTGCTGCACTCACTTTTTGGCCTAGCGTTGATTCAAAAAAAGCCAAGGCAGTTGTGGGGCTGGCTAAATTCTGACGTAAGGCGTGTTGCGCACGTTGCTGCATAGCTGCTGCGGCAAAACGTTGATTGCTGTTCTCTACCAAGGTTTGATAAATAGCGCTGGGTAAGGTGTTTTGATAGCGCAGTTGGGTTTGCTGTACTGCGCTAGAAAAATGTTTATGCTGCTGTTGCCAGCCGGCTTTTTGATACAACTGCAGATAGGCATCGGCAAACACACTTGGGCTGCTGATTAATACGCATAAAAATAATAAAAAACGCATAAATAGTCCTAGAAATAATATTAAATAACACGCGATGATGCCCGTGGCACCGTCTTTGCAGGGTGGCTGCAGCACGGTCTGCGAAATAAATATGTGCTCCGACAAAATCGGCATAGTATGCAGCAAATGCATGCCAATATGCTGAGCTCATTCTCAGTCAACAGCATGTAAAGCGTACATCATAAGCTCTTCACTTGGGTTAAAAATGAACACAGTCGTTATCGCACCATTGTTTGCGCGTATCGTTGATGATTTAGCCACACATGGCTGGTCGCAACAGAGTATTTTTATCCCTACAGATCTGACAGCAGAACTGGCTAAAGAGTGCCACAAACGTGCACAACAAGGTCAATTAGAACCTGCTGCGATAGGCCGTGGCGTGGCAAAAGTTGTGCATGAAGCGATTCGTGGCGATCATATCCAATGGCTGGATGCAGGGCATCATGCTGCTGTTGACCGTTATTTGGCCTTGATTGAGCAATTGCGTGTAGCAATCAATCAAACCTTATTTTTAGGGTTAGAGGATTTTGAAAGCCACTTTGCTTTGTATCCGCCAGGTGCTTTTTACGCTAAGCATCTCGACCGTTTTCGTGATGATGACCGACGTGTAGTCAGCTGTGTGGCCTATTTAAATGAGCAGTGGCTACCTGAGCAGGGTGGTGCGTTGCGCATGTATTTAGAGGATGAACGGGTCTATGATGTGGCGCCGCAAGCGGGCACCTTGATGGTGTTTATGTCAGCGCAGTGGCCGCATGAAGTGCTACCCGCCACGCGCGATCGTTTATCGATTACTGGCTGGTTTCGCCGCCGCGCTTAATCTCTAGGTATTAAAAAAGGGAAGCATAATGCTTCCCTTTTGCTCACGCAGGCGCAGTACTTAGTAGAGAATACGGCAGCGCATGGTGCCTTCCACTTCTTGCAGCTTGCTTAATGCCAGCTCAGAGTGGGCCGCATCAATATCAATCACTACATAACCCACGGTTTCGTCAGTGCGTAAGAACTGGCTGGATACGTTGATTTTGTTATCAGCAAACACCTTGTTGATCGCGCCCATAACACCTGGAATATTCTGGTGAATATGCAGGATACGGTGCTTACCAGGGTGAGACGGCAGTGACATTTCTGGGAAGTTTACAGAGGATACGGAGGTACCGTTATCACTGTACTTAACCAGTTTTTCTGCTACTTCTAGACCAATATTGGCCTGTGCTTCTTGGGTTGAACCACCGATATGCGGGGTCAAGATCACGTTATCAAAGCCGCGCAGTGGGCTTTCAAACTCTTCACCGTTGGCACGTGGCTCTACTGGGAATACATCAATTGCCGCGCCCAATAGGTGCTTATCTTTGATCGCTTCAGCCAGTGCTTCAATAACGACGACAGTACCGCGCGCCGCATTCATTAAAATACTGCCTTTTTTCATGGTGCGAATTTCTTTCTCACCAATCATCCACTCAGTGGATGGCAATTCTGGGACGTGTAAAGACACCACGTCAGACATGGCCAGCAGTTCATTTAGGCTGCCGACTTGCGTGGCATTGCCCAATGGCAGCTTGGTGATCACATCGTAGTAGTAGACATCCATACCCAGTGCTTCAGCCAGTACGGATAATTGCGTACCGATTGAACCGTAACCAATAATACCGAGCTTTTTACCGCGGATTTCAAATGAACCCGTAGCGCTTTTCATCCAACCACCACGGTGACTGACAGCGTTGCGCTCTGGAATGCCACGAATCAGCATAATGGCTTGGGCTAAGACCAGCTCAGCCACCGAACGCGTGTTGGAGTAAGGTGCGTTAAACACAGCAATACCACGCTCGCGGGCGGCATTGAGGTCAACTTGGTTGGTACCGATGCAGAAGCAACCAACGGCAATCAACTTTTGTGCGCATTCAAAAACGTCTTCAGTTAATTGGGTGCGCGAGCGGATACCAACAAAGTGAGCATCAGCGATTTTTTCTTTTAATTCTGCTTCTGGTAGGGCACCGGAAATATACTCAATATTTGTATATCCAGCCGCATTCAGTGTGTCAATTGCGTTCTGGTGAACACCTTCAAGAAGAAGAAAACGGATTTTGCTTTTATCAAGCGATGTTTTACTCATCTGCGTAGACCTGTTGTCCTAATGTGAATGGCAAGTTGACGGACAGTGAGAACTGACCGGAACGGCAAAAAATAAAGCCGGCCCGGGAATCGGCGTGAGGCGCGACTAGCGGGGTGCCCATGCTACCATAAGCACCAGAAAGCCAGCCTTATGACGTGAAGAGTCTTCAGGCAGACCATGAACAGTGTGAGAGTTCCCAAAATGACCGATCTTGCCCTTATAGAAGAGCTAAAAACCCTTGTTGACGTTGGTAAAGTACTGACGGATACGGATTCATTAGATGCCTATGGTAAAGACTGGACCAAGCACTTTGCTCCAGCGCCGTCAGCGATTGTCTTCCCAAAAACCACGGAGCAAGTGCAAGCGATTGTGCGTTGGGCCAATCAACATCAGGTGGCCTTAGTCCCTTCCGGGGGGCGCACCGGTTTGTCAGCGGCAGCGGTGGCGGCCAATGGTGAAGTGGTGGTGTCCTTTGATAATATGAATCAAATTTTGGCTTTTAATGAGATGGACCGCACGGTTGTCTGCCAGCCGGGCGTGGTCACGCAACAGTTACAAATGTTTGCGCAAGAGAAAGACTTGTATTATCCAGTGGACTTTGCTTCCGCAGGTTCCAGTCAAATTGGCGGCAATATCGGCACCAATGCTGGCGGAATTAAAGTGATTCGCTACGGTATGACCCGCAATTGGGTGGCGGGGATGAAAGTGGTCACCGGTAAAGGCGATCTGCTGGAACTGAATAAAGATTTGATCAAAAACGCCACCGGTTACGATTTGCGTCAGTTGTTTATTGGTGCCGAAGGCACGCTAGGTTTTGTTGTCGAAGCCACCATGCGTCTGGATCGTGCCCCGAAAAACCTCACTGCTTTAGTGCTAGGTGTGCCGGATTTTGATTCGATTATGCCAGTGCTGCACGCTTTCCAAAACAGCTTAGATCTGACCGCTTTTGAGTTTTTCTCGGATAAAGCTTTGGCCAAAGTCTTGGCCCGCGGTGATGTGCCCGCGCCGTTTGAGACGGATTGCCCATTTTATGCTTTGCTGGAGTTCGAGGCGGTCAGTGATGAAGTGGCCGAGGGTGCTTTAACCACTTTTGAGCATTGCGTCGAGCAAGGCTGGGTCGTGGATGGGGTGATGAGCCAAAGCGAACAGCAGCTAGAAAACTTGTGGAAACTGCGTGAGTATATTTCTGAAACCATCGCGCACTGGACACCGTACAAAAACGATATCTCGGTCACCGTGGGCCAAGTCCCAGCGTTCTTGCGCGATATTGATCAGATTGTTGCGAAAAACTACCCTGATTTTGAAGTGGTTTGGTTCGGCCATATTGGTGACGGTAACTTGCACTTAAATATTCTTAAGCCCGATAACCTGAGCAAAGATGAGTTTTTTGCTCAGTGTGCGACGGTTAACCAATGGGTTTTTGAAACCGTACAGAAGTACAATGGTTCGATCTCGGCTGAACATGGTGTCGGGATGACAAAACGCGATTACCTGCATTACAGCCGTTCTGCCGAAGAAATTGCTTATATGCAGGCAATTAAAGCGATTTTTGATCCCAATGGCATTATGAATCCGGGTAAGATTTTTCCAGTTTAAGGGGTGGGCCAGCTGTGATCGCAGTTGGCCATTTCTCGCTATCTAAGGGTTGTTTATGAGCTATCAACATCAATATATCGACGGCACACGCATTCATTTCCCAGTGGGTAAAGTGGTCTGTGTGGGACGTAACTATGCTGCGCATGCCAAAGAACTGAATAATCCAATACCCACTGAGCCATTATTGTTTATTAAGCCGAGCAGCTGTGTGGTGTCACCTGAGGGTGGTTTTAGTATCCCGCAGGATCGCGGCGCGGTGCATTATGAAATTGAAATTGCGGTCTTGATTGGTAAGTCTTTATCACGACAGCCCAGCGAAGAAGAAACCCTTGATGCGATTTCTGGTTTTGCGCCGGCGCTGGATTTAACCTTACGTGATGTGCAAGAGCGTTTAAAAGAGAAAAGCTGGCCTTGGGAAGTGGCCAAATCTTTTGATGGTGCCTGCGTTTTAGCACCCTTTGTTTCAGGCTTTGCCGTGCAGGATAGCGCTGATATTGCTGTGCGCTTGACCATCAATGGTGAAGTGCGTCAAGACAGCAATAGCCGTGAAATGCTCTATCCGATCATCCCCCTGATTCAGTATATGGCTGGACAATTTGCTTTGCAGCCGGGTGATGTGGTGTTAACGGGCACTCCAGCTGGCGTTGGCCCCTTACAAGAAGGTGATGAGTTGCTGATGGAGTTACCCGGCTATGCGCAATTTAGCACTCATGTGATTAAGCGTAACTAATAATGCCAGAGCTTCCTGAAGTCGAAACCACGCGCCGCGGTATTGCTCCGCACTTAATTGGTCAGCGCGTGCAGCGCGTGCTGGTGCGTAATCCACGGTTACGCTGGCCGATACCTGAAGATTTGGACGTGCGCTTATCCGGACAGCAGATTGTCAGTGTTGAGCGCCGTGCTAAATACTTATTGATTGGTGCTGAAGTGGGCACCTTAATCAGCCACTTGGGCATGTCCGGTAGCTTGCGTATGGTTGCGCAGGGCACGCCTGTGGCCAAGCATGATCATGTGGATATTGAGTTGGAGTCTGGTCTGATCTTGCGTTACACCGATCCACGGCGCTTTGGTGCGATGCTCTGGAGTACGGAGCCACCGTTGCAGCATAAATTGCTACAAAAGCTGGGTCCTGAGCCCTTGTTAGATGATTTTACTGTAGATCATCTGTACGAGCGTTCACGTGGTCGTAGCATGTCGATTAAACCTTTTATTATGGACAATGCGGTGGTAGTCGGGGTGGGTAATATTTATGCTAGCGAAGCCTTGTTCGCTGCTGGAATAGATCCGCGCCGCGAAGCCGGCAGCGTGTCCAAGGCGCGCTATGTCAAGCTGACCGGAGAAATTAAGCGCATTTTGGCGATGGCTATTGAACAAGGTGGTACGACACTGCGTGATTTTGTCGGCGGTGATGGTAAACCAGGCTATTTTCAGCAAAAGCTGTTTGTCTATGGTCGCTCAGGTCAGCCGTGCTTGTGTTGTGGGCGTGAGTTGAGCGAAATTAAGCTGGGTCAGCGCGCCAGTGTGTATTGCGCTTAATGCCAAGGTTAATATCAAAAAAACTGCCTAGTTTATGAACTGCCCCAAAAGTTAGACTGGTTTTTTGGGGGAGTTCATTATGTGTGGTTTTTTCTCTCACAATTAGCGTGTGCGATGTAGCATATGACGGTTGTTTTCATCGAGCGGTAGCGCATAGTCATGTACAGCCAAGACCGTATTGGTATTGGGCTGAATAACCTTTAAGTTGATGTAAACATAGTCACGGCTTTGTGCATAAGTGCCTACGATCACGGCTTGAGCAGAATGAGTTTTAGCCAGTTCATGAATTTCACGAGTGAGCATAAATTCGCCTTGGTCTTGTGCGATATAGACGTTATTACGGAATTTAAGCTCTACCATGCGGTAGCTGTTCTGTGTAAAGCGTGCAGAGACTTGCTCAGAGATTAAACGTCCCAAGGTCGATGAATTTTCTAATGCATCAATATTGACCAAGGTTGCAATAATTAATGTGCTGCTTGGAGCAACATTATATTTAAGTTGTTCGAGTAAGCGGTCAGCAGCGGCATAGTTCGTTGGAATCAATGGGCTTTCAGCTGCATCTTTATAGGTGACGACTTTAGCCGCGGAGGATGATTGAGTCGAACAGCCCGTGACTAGAAATATTGACGCTAACAGAGAAACTAAAAAACGTAATTTCATTTATTTAGTTCCCTTTTAGTTCAAAATGGGTGACTGGAAGCTGAGATCTATAATTATGCCAATCACTGTCCGTCGTGTAGTAAACGTTGGTTGAGTTGGCGTAATAGCGGTTTTTATCGGAGACGCTAGCAGTTACTAGTAGTTCTGTTTTTGGGGTTGGGCCAGAGGCGTGCTTTGAGTTGAGGAAATTATAAATATCGTAGCTTAGAGCCGTACCCATCATCGCTGCGCCAGGTGATGTGTTGCGATAAATATTACGTAATACCCATAAACCGCCGGCTATAGTGGTTGCTTCACCGACAAAAGGTGCACGTTTAGGATGGTCAGAAAAACGTACAGGATCTGCTTTGACGTCCACAGTTAGTGTATAGCCATCATTGGGATGCTTCATCACAGGGTAGCCTGCTGCGATTAAAGAGCTGATCAGCTGCTGATTAAAGGCTTTTTGAAAAGGGCTTTGCTCTGCATTTTGTACCACATACAGAGGCTGCTGAGTGCGGGGTAAGGCGCGAATCAGCTCGGCGCTGGTATCTTCAGCGATCAGTTGCCAGTGTGAGGCCGATTGTAATTTTTTTTGATCCTCTTTTTTAAAATTAGTTGCTACAGGTGCTTCTGTATAGGGTGCGACACAACCTGCTAAGAGCATTGTGCTAGCAACCAGAGTGAAAATACGCTTATGCATAACGCTTTCCTTGATCAGTGACAGCCTTATTGCTGCCGTGAAATTCTTATGTTTAACCTTGGCATAAACCCGAGCGATATTATTATGGGTTCGGTTTTCAGCTGCAGCACATTTAACAAAGTATTATTTTAGCATCTAAGTGATGGCTTTCCTGAAATAATGCCGTACTACTGGATAAAAATCGTCTTATGGTCAACTATAGCGGCCTTTTCTGCTAAGTAAAATAGGTTTACTAGTCTATCTAAAGTATTGGCGTGCGATTGCTTACTGTCGCGCACAGCTGATTTTATTTACGCTACTGTATGGGATGTTATAGATGAGCCTTGCTTTGCAGAAGACTAATGCACTGTGCTCAACATATAACTCTTGCCTTTTTGATTAATCGTCTGCGTGCTGGTGGGTGAATGTACAAGCTTAAGTCGTTTTTATTGCCAGTATTGGCGCTGGCTATTTTAGCTATTAGTTTCTGGTATAGCCTTGGCTGGCTACAATTGTGCGCTGGTTTGGCGTTGTTCTTATTTGGTATGCAATGCCTTGAAGAGGGCTTGAAACAGCTGGCCGGCGGTCGTTTAGAGCAGCTGTTAGAGCGCAGTACTGCAACGCCTTTTAAGGGGTTCTTATTTGGTGTTGGCGGGACTATGGTGTTGCAGTCCACCACCTTGATGTCATTGTTGACCATCGCTTTTATCAGTACCGGTTTGATTCAGCTGGCGGGTGGTATCTCGATTTTACTGGGAATTAACTTAGGCGCCAGTGGTGGGATTTGGTTATTAGCTGCGGCCGGACAAGATTTTAGCTTAAGCCCGCTGGCGTTACCTTTATTGGTATTTGGAGTCTTAGCTGGTTTTAACGGGCCGCAGAGTAAAGCGGCTGGGCGCATTGTGCTGGGTATTGCCTTTATCTTCTTAGGTATTGATGAAATTAAAGGTGGTTTTACCGCTTTTGGTAGCAGTATTGATATGACTGGGCAGGTCTCCAGTGGTTTGCTGGGGCAATTGGCTTTTGTTGCAATTGGTTTGGCCTTAACAGCTGTGCTGCAATCCAGTCATGCCACCTTGATGTTAGTCTTGGCCGCATTAGCTGGCGGCCAAATTGAGTTGTGGCAGGGGATGGCGATTGCGATTGGCGGCAACCTTGGCAGTAGTATTACCACTGCGATTGTTGGCTGGTTGGGCGGTAACCGCGGCGGGCAACGTTTGGCATTGGTGCATGTGCTGTTTAATCTTGCAACGAGCATTATCACCTTGCTATTGCTATCGCCCTTGGCTTGGTTGTCATATTGGCTGATGCATCAGCTCGGTGCAGGCAGTAATACCTTGCTGCAGTTGGCCATGTTTCAGACCTTATTTAACCTGATCGGCGTGTTGCTGTTTTGGCCTTGGCAGCGGCAACTGGAAGCTTGGTTGTATCGCATCTTGCCCAATCGTGAAGAGCCTAGCGTGTTGATTGCTGAGATTCAAACAGGCCAGCGTGCAGTTGTTGAGCAGCGTGTCTTAGCGGTGACCCGATCGCGCTATTTAAGTGAGGCGGCACTGGCTTCAGTGGATACCGCTTCGCGTGCGGTGGTGCAGGAGTTGCAGCACTTAGGCCGCTTAAGTTTAGAAGTGATTTGTCATGCCTTATATCAACCGGTTGAGCAGTTGTCCCGCGCTCGAGTGGATGAAGCGCGCTTAGATGCGCGTCCGAATGATGCCGAGTGTTTGGATGCCGAAGAGCTGTATCAGCGCCATATTAAGGGTGTCTATTCTGACTTGTTGGGCTTTATGAGTCGCCTTGATGTAACCATGGATGAAGAGCATCAAAAGTTTTGGATGACCTGCCAAGTGGTGGCTTTGCAATTGGTGGATGCGGTAAAAGACGCTAAGCATTTACAGAAAAATCTGGGTCGTTATTTGCGTGATGAGCACTCTTTTGTGCACAATCATTACTTGGATTTACGTCGCCATGTTCTCTGGGTCTTACGCCAAGTACGTGAGATTGGTCGCCTAGATCTGCCGGATGATGTCTGGCGCAGCCGTTTGGACTGGATGGAGGGGCAGGCGGCTAAATTTGATGCTGATTTTCGTCTGCGTATTTTCAGCGAAGTGCGTAAGCAGCAGCTGGATAATTTACAAGCCAGCTCGTTGATGAATGACTTAGGTTACGCCAGCCGTATCACGCAAAGTCTGCGTAATGTCTTGCAGTTAGGTTTAGTGGGCGAGAATGAGTTGTTGCGTGAAGTGCGTCGCTTAGGCGGTGATGACGATGACTTTCCATTGATTCAGCTGCATTAGCCTCACAGGCTTAATGACTGAGACTGGCTCCTTGCCCACGCGGATCACTGGCTGCTGCGCTGTTGCCGGTATTTTTCTGCCACCAAAGCACTTGTTGATTGCCATAGTTGCGGGTGAGCTCTTGTAATTCATGGCCTTTTTTCTGCAAGCGTTGCTGCTGCTGTGAGGTTAAAGCGCCCGGTTCGAAGCCCAAGACATCGGGTAAGTATTGATGATGCACGCGGGCACTGGCTACCCATTGCGTGGGGGCTTTGCCGTCTAGATATTCCAACATAGCCAAGACATTCATGCTGGGAATACGGCTACCACCTGGGGTGCCAAAGGCGGCAAAATCGTTGGGTCCTTCTAAAAAGCTAGGGCTCATCGAGGACAATGGTCGTTTGCCTGCTTGTACCAGATTGGCCACGCTGCCGGTTAGTCCGTAAGCATTACTGCTGGCCAAGTCAGCGGCAAAGTCGTCCATCTCATCATTCAGTAATACACCAGTACCTGGCACGGTAAAGGCTGCGCCAAACATCATATTTAAAGATAACGTCGCGGCCACCGCATTGCCGTGCTGATCGAGTACCGCAAAGTGAGTGGTGTGATCACCTTCATGTACGGCTGGACTGGGGGCTAGGCTGGCGCTAGGGGTTGCATGGTCGACATGGATGCTGTCTGCCATCTGCACAATATGCTCACGTGCCAGCAGCGCTTGGGTGGGGTTATCAATAAAGTCAGGATCACCGAGTAAGCCACGGTCGCGGTAGGCGCGTCTAAATACTTCAGCAATATAGTGCGCGCGTTGTGCCGGTTCGGCTTGTTGCCAGGGCAAACGCTGCAGCATCAATAAGCTTTGTGCAATGGCAATGCCACCCGCGGATGGTGGTGGCGCAGTAATTAATTGGCGTTGTTCAGCTAATGACACAATCAATGGTGCTCGCCATTTCACTCGATAGTCGGCCAAATCCTCTAATGTCCAAATACCACCAGCGTCTTGTACTGCGCTGACCAGTTTTTCGGCAAATGGCCCTTGGTAAAAACCTGCAGCCTTGTGCTCGGCCAGCATGCTTAAGGTGGCGGCCAGCTCGGGTTGACGTAAGATCCAACCTTGCTTTGGAATTGCCTGTTGCTCTAGAAATAAACGGGCTGACTCTGCATCGTTTTGTAAGGCCGCTAACCGCCAGCTGGCGCGTTCTTGATAGACCGCATCAATGGCAAAACCATCACGCGCCAAGGCAATTGCAGGTGCAAGGTTGTCGGCTAAGGATAAGCGCGCATGGCGCTGGCTTAGCGCATCCAGTGCTGCCGGTATACCAGGAATGGCAGCGGCTAAGGGGCCGTTCAGCGATAGCTTTGCATCGATCTCGCCATTGACTCGGTAGAGGTCGGCGTGCGCAGCTAAAGGTGCGCGCTCGCGGGCATCCAGAAACTGATAATCAGCGGTTTTACCGGCACGGCGCAGTAGATAGAAACCACCACCACCGAGGCCTGAGCCATAGGGCTCGACCACCGCAAGGGCCGCAGTCACTGCAATCGCAGCATCAATGGCGTTGCCGCCTTGCTTGAGAATCTCAATCCCTGCCGCGCTGGCTAGCGGATGAGCGCTGCTGACATAGGCGTGCTGGGGTGATTGCTCGGCTGCCGCAACAACCGACCAACACAGAGCCAGACTTAGAACAAACGTTTGTAGTCTAGGCACTGTGCGCTTAGGCCTGACCCGTGATGATCTTGTATTTTTCCATCAGCTCGTCTTTACTTTCCACATTATTAGCATCCAATGGAATGCAGTCGACAGGACAGACCTGAACGCATTGTGGTTCATCGTAATGCCCGACACATTCGGTACACAGGTTCGGATCAATCTCATAGATCTCTTCACCTTGTGAAATAGCACTGTTGGGACATTCTGGTTCACAAACATCACAGTTGATGCAGTCATCCGTAATGATCAGCGACATGGAGCAACTCCTATTGAGCAGTAAGGGCACAATGAATATTTAATGTATTTATTGTGCCGCAATCTAAAGCAGCGCGCAGCATCAGAATGCCTGATGCTTGCTATAAGTCATTTTTTAAAGCGTTCTGCCAATGCTTTTGCCACTACAGGGTGGACGAATTCAGAAATATCGCCATCTAATGCAGCAATTTCACGCACTAAGGTTGAGGAAATAAATGAATATTTCTCTGATGGCGTCAGAAATAAGCTTTCCACATCCGGTGCTAACTTACGGTTCATATTGGCCAGTTGGAACTCGTACTCAAAGTCCGATACTGCGCGTAAGCCACGCATAAACACATTGGCGTCCACTTCTTTAACAAAGTGTGCAAGCAGGTTATTAAAACCAACCACCTCAACGTTTGGTAGGTGTGCCGTGACTTCTTTGGCTAAAGCAACACGCTGCTCTAAGCTAAATAGAGGGCCTTTTTTTGTGCTGGCAGCTACAGCAACAATAACATGATCAAAGAGACGCGCAGCACGTTCAATCAGATCGCTGTGACCACGGGTGATCGGGTCAAAGGTTCCCGGGTACAAAACACGGTTCATCGCGACGTCCTTTAGGGCGTTAAAAGTTGTGCAATCTTAACGCAGCAATACTAAGAGCGCAAAAAAGCTTTATGTGCCTGAGTTGGCTGATGATGAAAACCTCGACCACAGTGGAGCAGCAGTGGCCGAGGTGATGGACTAGGCTTTCGCCGCGTCAGGGAAAACAATCACGTCAGTATAGTTTTCTGGTTCAATTAGGGCACGGTGCAGGGCAATAATGGCTGCATCGTAATCACTTTCTTGTACCACAATCTGCATTTCCACCTGACGAATGGTTTGCTGCAGCGCTTGCACACTGATACCGGCATCAGCCAAGGCGGTTGCCGTTTTCGCCAGAATGCCTTTGACTTTCATATTGGAGCCAATCGCGGAAACAATGGCAACATTATGTACAGTCACTTCGGCGCTAGAATAGTGTTCTTCAATCATGCGTGCGGCACGATTAATGATCTTGCGTGAGCCTGCACAGTAATAAGTAATACTGTTGGCATCGCGTGACTTATTCACTACATAGAGCTTGAGCTGCTTAATGATATTGGTGATTTCGGTGTCGTAGCTCATATCGCCAAGCATTTCTTGGTCGAATACTTCAATACCAAACATATCTTTACGCCCAGCAATAATCTCTACCCGTGGCTTCACGCTGGCGTAGCCTTTTTTGATCAGGGTTCCCGCATGTTCAGGTTCAAAGGCGTTTTTAATCCGTAACTCGACACCGGCGCGGCGTAAGGTTTTACCGGCACGCGGGTGAATGGCTTCCATACCTAAGTTTGCCAGCTGGTCCGCCACGTCATAGTTGGTCATGCCAATGGTCACCACCTTGTCCGTGCCGACCAGATTAGGATCAGCGGTGCTGAGGTGAAACTCTTTATGAATAATGGCTTCTTTAGCACCGGTTGCCGCGGCAATTTGGGCAAAAGTGATTTCGGTATAACCCCGATCAAAGGTATTCATTAAACCTTCGGTGCAATGGGTATAACCCGGCGCAATCACTAACTCTTTACTGAAGTCGATACCTTTAAAATGATGCTCGATCATTTCTTTAAAAGGCATAGGTTCAGCCGCTTGCCAGCCGGTTAAGTCAGCAAAGCGTGCATTAACGCCTTTTAACTTGAGTGCCAGTACGGTATTAAAAGCACTGTGCGCTTCACCTAAAGACGCGAGCATTTCGCGCACTTTCATCAGGTGTTCGGTCAGCTGGAAATGGCCGAAGTGACACAGCTGATGCAAGCTGTGCATTACCTCGAAGCAGTCATCCACACGGCTATTAATAAACTGATTGGCCTGCTCTAGAGCATGCGTGCTGTCAGGAAAGATTTCCATATTTTTAGCCAGCATGGCCGCGCGCACTTTTTCTAAAGGCTCTTGCCACGCCTCTTCGCCACTGGCTTCAGCAAAGCGTTGGTATACACCGGCTTCACCAGTTTTTTTGTGCTCGAGCAGCTGATTAGTCATGCCACTATAAGCAGACACCACAAAAATACGATGGTACAGGCCGTGTATAGGATGCTGGGTTAAGAAGATATTTTCTAAAACATCCTTAAAGCAGCTCATTGAAGTGCCGCCAATTTTCTCTACGGTATGCATGAATGTGCGTCCGTTATCAATAAGTTAATCAAGAGGGATGAGTCTAGCGCAGGATACGCAACTCATACAGTTGAGTGTCGCCACCAAGCGTGCAGGTGGCACGGACACTCGAAGTGTAGTTAAGCGGCGCCAGAATAACTATAGAGCCGCTTAGAAATTTCACGCTGAACTGACACAATTGAGCTTAGAGAGGGTAAACACCATTCTCATCGTGCACTTCTTTACCATTAAGCGGTGGGTTAAATACGCAGGCCATTTTCATATCCTCGCTACCGCCGCGCAATAAATGCTCATCATGCTTATCCAAGATATATAAAGTGCCAGCCTCGATGGGGTAGATCTTGCCGTCTTTTAGCGTTTCAATCTCACCATTACCGCTCATGCAGTACACCGACTCAAGATGGTTTTGATACCAAATATGGGTTTCAGTGTTGGCATAGATGGTCGTGATGTGAAACGAGAAGCCCATATTGTCTTCTTTTAATAACATCCGGGTGCTTTCCCAGGTTTTTGTGACAACGCGACGATCACTGCTTTCTGCTTCTTTAAGGGTGCGAACAATCATTCAAAACTCCTAGCAGCGCCGCGCTAGTATTTAATAGCTGCGGCGCTTAATTTATAAGGTGACTTAAGTGCCTGAAACGGGCGACTTAAGAGGCTTGCACAGATGCTTGACTGGGCAATACAGCAGCAAAAGCACTATCTAAAATATCCATGGCTTGGTTGATTTGCTCATGGGTAATGGTCAGTGGGCACAAGCACTTCACCACTTGGCTGTGGTTACCACTGGTTTCAATGACTAAGCCATTTTTAAAGGCGTGCTGGCAGATTTCTGCAGCCACTTCGCCATTGGCGCAACTGATGCCAATCATCATGCCGCGACCTTTAACGAACAAGTTGTGTTCGCTGTGACGGCGGGTGATTTTATGCATACGCTTGGCAATCATCTCGCCTTTCTCACGTACGCTTTTGGCAAAGCTGTCATCCTGCCAAAACTCTTCTAAAGCAGCAGCGGCAGTGACAAAGGCATGGTTGTTACCACGGAAGGTACCGTTGTGCTCACCGGGCTCCCACTCATCCAATTTCTCGCGTAGCAAGACCACAGCGAAGGGCAGGCCAAAGCCACTGATTGATTTTGACAGGGTAATCATGTCTGGCTTGATACCCATTTCTTCAAAGCTGAAGAAAGTACCGGTGCGACCACAACCCGCTTGAATGTCATCAACAATTAGCAGCATGTCGTGCTTGCGGCACAGTTTTTCCAGCTTGCGTACCCAGTCGGCTGAGGCAACGTTGAGACCACCTTCACCTTGTACCACTTCAACAATCACTGCAGCAGGCTTGTCGATACCGCTGCTTGGATCAGAAAGCATTTTGTCCATCATGGCAATGGTGTTGACCTTATCGCCAAAATAGTTGGCGTAGGGCATACGGCTCACGTCAGATAGTGTGACACCTGCAGCACCACGGTGATGTTGGTTACCGGTGACGGCTAAGGCACCAATAGAGCAACCATGGAAACCGTTGGTAAAGCTGATCACGTTGTTGCGACCGGTCACTTTACGCGCTAGTTTCAGCGCCGCTTCAACCGCGTTGGTACCGGTTGGGCCAGTAAACTGGACAAGGTAATCTTGCATTTTACGTGGGGTTAAAATCAGGCGATTAAAGGTGTCTAAAAAGCGCTCTTTGGCTTCTGAGTACATATCCAAGCCGTGGGCTAAGCCATCGTTCTGAATGTATTCAATTAAGGCTTTTTTCAATACTGGGTGATTATGGCCGTAGTTAAGCGTACCGGCACCGGCTAAAAAGTCGATGTAGCGTGTGCCGTCAGTGGTAATCAGCTCAGCACCTTGTGCTTGCTTGAACATCACTGGGAATGAACGGCAATAGCTGCGTACGCCAGATTCGTTTTTTTCGAAATTCTTTTCAAAGAGTTTCATGTTTTATCCTGTATGAATTATTGGTTGGAATCGAGGGGCAATGGCCCTGCTCGGTACAGCACTTCGTCCTCATGCAGGCCAGAAAAATGTTGCTGGCGCGAGAACAGCGTTGACGTGCTGTAAGAGATTCCTAATTGATTAAAGGCTTTTAAAAATAAAGCCTGAGAAGCGGCGTTGTCTGGCGAAATGGTGGTTTCGATAAACCTAACGCCTTGCTCAGCAACCCGTGCAGTGAGGGCTAAGAGCATGCGCAGCGCTAGACCTTGACCGCGCATACTGCTGTCGACAGCCACTTGCCAAACGAAAAGAGTGTCGGGGCGGGCTGGAGGACGGTAGCCGGAAATGAAACCAACCAGGTTTCCATCGGCGTTCTGCGCAGCAATAGCGGTATCCGCAAAGTCAGTGCACTGAAGTAAGTTGCAGTACACCGAGTTGGTGTCTAGGGGCTGGCAGCGAGCGACCAGTTGATGTAGCGCGTGGCCGTCACCGTCAGTAGGTTGACGGAGTTTGACGGAAGCAAAACTCAAAATAAATCCTTGTAGTGATTGATTTAGCCTTTTAAGAATAGGCAGCTTAAAAAATAATAACAACCGAGCTTTTGTGTCTAAACGGTTATATAAGCAGCTAAATAGGCTGTTTTTTGATCAACAAGAAGTAGCGTTTCGTAGCGCTATAGCTTGTCGAAACGGAAATAGGAAAGGTGTTGAAAAAACGCCTGAAAAAATATTTAAATTATTTTTGATTTTTTCGATAAACGGCGTTTTTTGACTGAAATTTAGCTGAAAAATATACTTAGCTGGCTAAATAACGACTCTAAATGAGCAATAAATGGTATTTTTTTACCACTTTTGAGTTTTGAAATCACCAGCCAGGTACGCCCTGACGGATGATTTTTGAGTAATTATTGTTCATGGGTGCCTGTTTTGAGCGTTCAGTAATGCGTCCGGCTGTGCGTAATTGGGTTAAATCAAAGCCGTCGGTGAGGCCATCTAGTTCTTCGATATAGCTGGGCAAATAGCCGGTCAATAACAGACGTGAATCCAGCGGTAAACCGCCACTGATATGCTGCATCATGCCAAAGACTAAGGTGGTGCAGTTGGAGGTTACTGTGTTGTAAAAACGCGGTTCTTTGATCAATTGATTGGCCTGTTCAATATAGGATAAAAACAACTGACGACGAATCTGTTCCGGCATATCAATACGGTACAAAAAGGTCTCTTCACCGCGAATATTAGGACGCACAGCAATGGCATCGCGTTCATCGGTGGCGAGAATACTCAACTCATATTGTTTGAAAAAGCCAGCAATTTCAGAGAACTGCTGACCTTTCTTTTTGCGAATCTCCACCGAAAAGGTAACGAACTGGCGGTCATCAAAGCCGAATGAGACGAGAACATGGGCGATCGAGTCCATGCCCCAGTGTGAGGTCAGCATGTCCACAGACTGCAGTTTACTGAGATCATAGTGGCGGGTTTCCCAGTGTGGGCTGTAGTCGGTTTCTGAGCGCCAAGCAAAGTTACGCACATTAAATAGGGTGACTTGATCACCATCGATCTGACCTGAGGTCATTTGCGCGACATCATCTTCCCAGAGGTGCTGATTGCTTGGGGTTAGGCTATTCCACCACAGCAACAGCAGGGCATGCAGGACTAGATATATCAGTACAGCCTGCAACGGGCCGCTCTGCCATAGACGCACCAGGGTAAATACCGATAAGCCAGCCCAGATCAGCAGGCAGACTATACGCCAGGGCATGCTGAAGGGTAATTGATAATAGAGTGCCAAGCCGCCCCAGAGTGCAGCACAAAGAATAATCAGTGAGAGCAGCAACTGCAGGCTGATCGATAGGCCGGCGCGGATGTTAGTTGACATAGGACATTCCATTCGTTTCTTGTAAATGTTTGTGCAAAATGCGCCGAACTTCAACAATGGCTTCCGGTGTTTCTTGCACACTATGCCATGAGCGAATGACTTTTTCCGATTGTGCGCCAGCTAAGTGCGAGCTGTTGTAGGGCACAACACCGTCACTGGACAGCTGCAGGCTCAGATCGGGTGTGTCGTTACCGATAATCGAGTGATAGGACACACTGCGAGCAATCGGCAGCTCAGCAGCTAAGCGCACAAAGGGATCTTGATTACTGAGGTTGGAGATACTGTTCAGAGGACGCGTCAGTGGCGCCGCATTGGCAGAACTGGGATCCACTAATAACTGGGCAATTTCAGTGACGCGCCCGAGCACCGAGACCGGCAGCTTAACCACGCCGGCAGCCCAGCGAGAGAAACGGTTTTCGGCAAAGGGCGTGCCACGGTGTGGTGCGGCAATAAATACCGCGCGACTGACCTGGGGCATGGGCTTAAACCAAGCATAGTTACGTAGCTTTTTCCGTGCTTGCGCTTTGCGCTCACCTTCTAGGCCATAGGCTTTTACAATAGGCTTCCAGAAGCGATCACCGGACTCAGAGACCAATAAACGCGCCAAAACCCCGCCCATACTATGGCCAATCAGCACAACGTCTTGTGAGGCGCGGTTCTGACCTTTTGGATCAAAAGCTTTTAAGGTGTCTTTGATCGCTTGGCGGATCGCATGTTGATTAAAGGCTAGCGGTGCGTTGGTAGGGTAATACACCTGCCACACTTGAAAATTTTTGCGCAAGGTTTCATCGCCGAGCACTTCGTTAGCGACATTAATCCAAGCCTCGGGGCTGCTGGCTAAGCCGTGCAACATGATGATCACTCGCCGCTTCGGATCATAGGGCTGCATCAAGTAGACGCGCGGTTTTTCTAACACTTCACCACGCCCGACTAAGGTCAGCAGCGACTGACGAGCAAAGCCCGAACGGGCGAGCCATAAGCCGTAACCTGAGGTGAAGTTAGCGGCTAAGGGCACTTGCGTACCGGATAAACGCACGCTGCTGCGCTTATAGGGATCAAAACCCAGCAGTTCGACATCGTGAGTGCTGAGTACCTCTTCTAAGCTGTCGCCATTAAAACGTAATACCGCAGTAATCGCAGGGAAAGGGGTTTCGCTAAAGGCTTCTTCACCACTCTTTTTATTGACGACGCGCTTGGCCGTGACGGCCACCAATTCAGCACCGATACCATCGCGGCGGTATTGATTACGTAGGCCTTTAAAGGTCAAGGATGAGGCCGGAATCAGTTGCTCAGGTATTTGCTGGCGCTCGGCCAAGCGCACTTCATTGAGCTGACCGGCAATGGTCCACTGTTTGGAGGTCACACTAAAGGTGCCGTGCTGATCCATGCTCTCGCGCAGACTCTGCAGGTGATGATTAAAGGTGCGTGCCACCGTTTGTTGTACGGCAAAATTATAGTAGTCACGGACTTGTGTTTGTCGATCTTCCAACGCGCGCTGGCTGGGCAAGCGCGGGGTTAAAAATAAATAGGCATAGGCATGCCGAGCACTTTCTAAGTAGGCATTGAGGACATCGTCAGCGAGAATGCCCTCATTGATTTTTTGATCAATGGCCAGCGCTTCTTGCAGCCAGAGTTCAGCCAAGGCTGACATGCGCTGTTCATCATCTATACCGATATTATCCGCCAATTGACTGCGGCATTGCTGAGGCTCAGCGCGGCATTGTTTTTCACTGATGCCGGCCACTTGTAGGGCAACACCCACCGCGGAGCTGAGCTCTCCGGTGGTTAAAATATCACCACGGCGTTGCGACATATAATCATTGGTGGTGACTGATACGGTTTTTACACCTGCGCAGCCGCTCAGTAAAATAAAGCCAAGCATGACACTGCACATGGCGCGGTAAGAATAAAAATTGAGCACGTTGTTGCCTATGGAATGGGTGAAGCGGAAAAGTTAAATCGTGTACACAGGTGTGACGTTGTGTCAGAGAGATGGCTATTTTGAAGGTTATCCAGCGTTAAGGCTATGCTGTTGGCGCATATTTTTAACAACAGCTTGGGAGCACCAGTAGACTCTAAGGCGGATGGCCGTACAGATCAGTCCTCGGCGGGTGATCTGCCGGCCGCCTTATGCGTTGAGTATGCTCGGCGCGGTGGGGTAGATTTTGTCACTGCTAACTTAAGACTAAGTTATGCATTATTAAACCCAGCTGCCGTGGGTCTGCTTAGCCAGCGGGGTCGGCTGTTGGCTTAACTGATCCCACCAAAATTAATGTATTTAACTTCTAAATACTCATCCAGCCCATATTTAGAGCCTTCACGGCCAAGACCTGAGGCTTTAATACCACCAAAGGGTGCGACTTCATTAGAAATCAGCCCCGTATTGACGCCTACCATGCCGTATTCCAAGGCTTCGGCAACGCGCAAGCAACGACCGATATCACGGCTGTAAAAATAGGCGGCCAAACCAAACTCAGTGTCATTGGCTAATCGAACCCCCTCTTGTTCATCGCTAAAACGCATTAAAGCAGCGACCGGGCCAAAGGTTTCTTCGCGGGCCAATAGCGCATTGTGTGGCACTTCTGTCAGGACCGCTGGGACTAAAAAGGTACCGCTGGTCACCTTGCCACCATACTGCAGTGTGGCCCCCCGTTGCAGTGCATCGGCCATATGCGCCTGGGCTTTGTCCACTGCCGCTTGATCAATCATAGGGCCTATATGGATGCTTTGATCGCGGCCATCACCCACACGTAACTGCTGTACTGCCTCGGTGAGACGCTTGGCAAACTGAGCGTAGACCTCATCCTGCACATAAAAACGGTTGACACAGACACAAGTCTGCCCCGCATTACGAAACTTCGCCGCGATAGCACCAGTGACCGCAGCCTCAATATCTGCATCATCAAAGACAATAAAAGGCGCATTGCCGCCCAACTCCAAGGAGACTTTCTTAATATCCTCAGCGCATTGGCGCAATAAAGTACGCCCCACTTCAGTGGAACCGGTAAAGGACAACTTGCGCACCAAGGGATTGCGGGTCAGCTCGCCACCGATGGCGCTGGCGCTCCCTGTGACCACGGATAACACACCATCCGGAATTCCCGCACGCTGGGCTAACACCATTAAGGCCAAAGCACTAAAAGGCGTCGCCGATGCCGGTTTAATCACCATAGTGCAACCGGCGGCCAAGGCTGCGCCGGCCTTACGGGTGATCATCGCGGCAGGGAAGTTCCACGGGGTAATGGCGGCACAGACGCCAATCGGCTGTTTAATCACCATTAAGCGGGAGCTGCTGACGGGGCTGGGTATGGTATCGCCGTAAGCTCGTTTACCTTCTTCAGCGAACCATTCTAAAAAGGAGGCCGCATAAGCAATTTCACCACGGGCCTCGGCCAAAGGCTTGCCCTGTTCGAGGGTCATAATTAAGGCTAAATCGTCTTGGTTTTCCAGCATCAACTCAAACCAACGGCGCAAAAGCTTGCCGCGCTCCGCTGCAGTTTTACTGCGCCATGCGGTTAACGCTTGATGCGCGGCAGTAATCGCACGCTGGGTTTCGGCTGCGCCCATCTTGGGCACTGAACCCAAGCATTCAGCGCTGGCAGGGTTAGTGACCGCTAAGCTTTGCTGAGTATCAGCCGCGCACCACTGACCGGCAATACAAGCCTGTTGGCGAAAGAGGGTGGGATCGCTTAAGTTCATAGAGGACTCCGCTAAGTGGGATAAGAAAGCGTCGAGCGACTGCGCCGCAAACTGCAGAGGCTCAATGTGTTTATTAAGCGGCTGCTGGCGCTGAAATACAAGCAGGGGGTCAAGACTGGCCGAGGCTCTAGCGCTAGAGGGGATCAGCCTAAGGGCAATCCCCATAAAAAAGTGTTATCCGCACAAGGTCAGTTATTTTTTGAATAAACTTCTCCACAAACGCAGCAATTTTTTGCAAGATGCTTTGTTTCTTCGTTAAGTACTGCGGATTAAGCGGACTCATTTTCGGCAGTATGGAATTCAGCTCTGTGCCGTTTTCACTGGCATACTCACGCTTTAATGATGCAGTAATATAACGCTTGGCCGCCGCTTCATTTAAGCTTTCTGAGCTAATCAGCTCTTCTGCCTCACGTTGCTGCTCTGCTTGGGCATAGATAAAGAAGTCATCGATAATGCTGGCTTTGTCAGGGATTTTGTCTAGGTCAGCTTGATTGATAAAGTCGACAATCAAACTTTCTTTAGCGCGGTTGCCAAGGCTGGCACGGATTAAGCGGCGCACCTCATCCAGCAAAGTAGCTTTGTCCTTGTTTTTCTTATTGTGCTCAAAAATCAACTCTAGGATGTAATCCAGATTGATTTCTTGTGACTTGAGCAAGTCCATTTCAAACACCACGTCATCCCAGTCGATGCTGGACTTATCTTGATCTTGCCCTGATTTTTCACGGCGCTGCCAATCCCGAATATCATTATAGGTTGAACGGTAATCTTGAATGGTACGCTCAGCGGGCACCTTAATCTCTTGCATGATGGTTAAGTCATCATCACTTAAATAGTGCTTGGCTTTAAACGCCTCGACTGCTGTGGCATCGCTCATATCGAGGCTTTGCAGGGCTTTTAAACCGGCGAACTCATCGTAGTTTTGCAGGATGTTTTCAACACGTAAGTATTCGCCAAATAGCTTAGCAAAGTCCTTTTTATCTTTTTCTTTGATGATTTCATCAGGGTCAGGGAAGCGTGTATGCAACTCTTTCACTACATCCAAATAACCGCGACGGGCTTCACCGGTGGCGATATCCGTAAAGCCTTCCATGTATTCTTTATAGCTTTTTTCCAGCACTACGTTTTTGGTGTTCTTATCACCAAACAAAGTGATGGCGTCGATGGTGGCTTTTTCTAAATCGCGGAAAGTGACGATATTGCCAAATGTTTTAGTAGCGTCGTAAATACGGTTGGTACGTGAGTAGGCTTGCATCAAACCGTGGTAGCGCAGGTTTTTATCGACAAACAAGGTGTTTAAAGTGGGCGCATCAAAGCCGGTTAAAAACATACCGACCACAATCAGCAAATCAATCTCTTGGTTTTTTACCCGCTTGGCAAGGTCGCGGTAGTAGTTTTGAAAGCCATTGCTATCCACACCGTAATTGCTTTTAAACAGCGCGTTATAGTCATCGATAGCCGAACTTAAAAACTCCTTGGCGCTGCTGTCCATAGCCGCTAGCTCAAAGCTTTCATCCAGGATTTCACCGATGGCATCTTGTTCTTCGTTGGCGGCAAAGGAAAATATCGTCGCGACTTTCAGGGGCCTGTCAGTGTCTTTTTGCAGGTTTCTAAACGACTCATAGTACAGCTTGGCGGCATCCACACTGCTCACTGCAAACATGGCATTAAAACCCTTGCCATTGGCTTGCAAACGGTGGGTTTTTTGCCGGTAGTTATTCAGAATGTACTGAGTAATTTCTTTAATGCGATCAGGGTGCAATAAGACTTGCTTGTTTTCTGCCGCCGTTAGCTTCTTCTCATCCTGCTCGGATTCAATCGCCTTAAACTGTGGACGCACATCGTTGTAGTCCACTTTGAATTTCAGGACTTTTTCATCGCGGATGGCATCGGTAATCACATACGAATGTAACTCTCGACCAAACACACTGGCGGTGGTTTCTGCGCCCAAGGCGTTTTGCGGGAAAATCGGCGTGCCGGTAAAACCGAACTGGTAGAACTTCTTAAATTTCTTCTTGAGGTTTTTTTGTGCCTCGCCGAACTGACTACGGTGCGCCTCGTCAAAAATAAACACCACCTGCTTGTTGTAGATCGGCAGGTCGCCTTCACTTTTCATCAAGTTGTTGAGTTTTTGAATGGTAGTGACAATAATTTTATTGTCGTCTTTATCAAGGTTACGCTTCAGCCCTGCGGTACTGTCTGAGCCATTCACGCTATCGGGTGAGAAGCGTTGGTATTCTTTCATGGTTTGGTAATCAAGATCTTTACGATCCACTACAAAGAACACTTTCTCAATAAAATCCAGCTCGGTGGCCAAGCGCGCCGCTTTAAAGCTGGTTAAGGTTTTACCTGACCCTGTGGTGTGCCAAATGTAGCCACCGCTTTCTAAGCTGTTCCAGTTCTTAGCTTGATAGCTGCTGTTAATTTTCCACAGAATGCGCTCTGTTGCGGCAATCTGGTAAGGGCGCATCACCAACAAGGTGTCGCTCACGTCAAACACCGAGTAATGCAGCAGTACATTCAGTAAGGTGTTTTTCTGGAAAAAGGTGGCGGTAAAATCCTTTAAATCTTTAATCAGCGTATTGTCAGACCTTGCCCAGTTCATGGTGAAGTCAAAACTATTTTTGTCGCGCCGAGTGGTATTGGCAAAGTAGCGGCTATCGGTGCCGTTAGAAATCACAAACAGCTGTAAGTATTTAAACAGTGAGTTGTCGGTGTTGAAGCTTTCTTTGCTGTAGCGGTGCACTTGGTTAAAGGCTTCACGAATGGCCACGCCACGCTTTTTCAGCTCAACTTGCACTAAGGGCAGGCCATTGACCAAAAGGGTGACATCGTAACGGTTGGCTTGGCTGCCTTTTTGCTCAAACTGCTTAATCACCTGCAGCTTATTGCTGGCAATATTCTTCTTATCCAGCAGATAAATATTTTGGATGCGGCCATCATCAAAAACAAAGTCGTAAATAAAATCATCATGGACTTTACGGGTTTTGTCGATGCTGTTATCGCTGGGGTTATCTAAATACTCGATAACAAAACGCTGCCACTCACTGTCTGAAAACTGAGCTTTATTGAGTGTTTGCAGTTGCACGCGCACATTTGCCAGCATTTTTTCAGGCGTGGTTAAATCCGGCTGGTACTCATAGCCCTGATTGCTTAAATCAGTAATAAACTCATGCTCTAAATCGTATTCGCTTTGATAGGCTTCACTGATCTGCACGCACTTGGTGTATTTATCCAGCACGATAAAGTTGTTCGATTCGGCAATGGTTTTGTAGTTACTCATTGTTTTGCGTCCTTGTTGTGCAGCAGCTTTTTCACTTCACGGTCAAAATCAGATTCGATTTTTTGCTGCTTGTTGAACTGCTCATATTCCGTATAGGCCCTTTGTTCCGCTGCCTTACGAGAGACGCGGCCATAACCTTCTAAAACTTGATATTCGTTAAACTCTAAAAATTTATTCACGCTTTCGGCAAAGGCTTGCATGGTAAAGCTGTTGCGGCGCTTAATAATGCCTTCGATGTAATCAAAAAAAGATGACACAGTCCGTTCTAGGTCTTCAATATCGCTTGCACTTAAATAGTTTTTAGCCACAACAGTGTCCGATTTTAAGACACGACCAGCGGGGGCATTTTTGTAGGTTTGCATACCCATGAGCGGCTTAGTGGCATCGGCACTCAGCGAGATGATTTCCGCTGCAGTGTGACCGGTAATTGCAAAGTGAAATTTATCCTGTACATGGGCATAAAACAAACGCGTGGTTTCTGCTTTGGGATCGTAATCAATACTGCACTCGGCAAAAATATCGGTAATCTGCTGATAGATACGCCGTTCACTGGCGCGAATCGAGCGCACCCGTTCCAGCAGCTCTTTATAGTAATCTTTGCCGAAGAATTGGCCGTTTTTCAGGCGCTGATCATCCATGGCAAAGCCTTTGATGATGTACTCTTTGATCAGCTGTGTTGCCCAGATACGAAACTGTGTGGCTTGGGTTGAGTTGACTCGGTAGCCGACGGAAATCACTGCATCTAAATTGTAATACTTCACTTGCTGAGTTTGCGTCTTGCCAGCCATTGCGCCGTGCTCAGTGGTATGTTCCAAAATGGAACACACCAGTTCTTCCTGCAATTCGCCGCTGTCAAAAATATTCTTTAAGTGTTTTGAAATGGCAGGGCGCTGTACACCAAACAGCTCGGCCATACGCTCCTGTGTCAGCCAAATTGTTTCATTATTGAGCAGTACCTCAACTTTTATCTCACCACTGGGCGCGCTGTAAAGCAGAAACTCGGTAGTTTGGTCTTGTAGGCTGAGCATGGACTTCGACATAGGGTTCCTTCCTTATGTTTGGTTGGCGGTATGGGTGGCTGACTTGGGAAAGCTTAATAACAAATCGCGGTAGTATTCGTACTGCTGTTGGCGCAGCTGGATTTCGCGGGGTAAGCCTTCGCTGAGTGAAGTGGTTAGGGTGTCGAATTTATCGAGGATGGCGACGATGCGGGCTTGTTCTGCCAGCGAAGGGCTTGGAACTCTAATGCTGTTCAAATTCCTTTGGTTTAATTTTGGCTGAGCTGCTCCTGAGATATACGGCGTTAAATCAATACTGTTTAAGTAAAACTCAACAAATCTGCGTTCAGCATAAGTATTGAATTTGAGGATATGAGCATGGTTATTAACCCAGAACTTACCACTTACACTAAATGCTATAGGGGTGCTTCTTGCTAGCAGATTTGCACCGTCTTCTGATACAAGCAAGTAATCGCCATCAAAGATATAATCTTTTACATAATCGACAATCCCAGATGCTCCATAATATGGAATTTCGCCAGACTCTCTTAAACCACTTGTTATTGGTTTTCGCATTGAGTCAAGGTTTTCTGCAATTCCCCCCAAAACCTTCCACTCAGCCTCATTTTCTTCAAAGCTCAACAACTGGTTGCGATAGTAGTTGTATTGTTTTGTGCGGGCGTTAAGTTCGCTGGTTAGATTGGTTGTTAGCTCGCTTGTTAGTCCGGTGAAGGTGTCCAAGATACGGACAATTTCGGTTTGGATTTCTAGCGACTTTTTAGGGTTATCTGGGTAAGGAATCGGGATGATTATTTTAGCAAGATCACTACTTGAAACTCTGCGAACCTTTGCTCCAGTGATGTACTTTCCTTTCTGTACCTGAAACGCCCCAGTTTGAAAAAAGTAAGCTAAGTACTTAACATTTTGCTGGTGTCGAAACAGCATCATATCGCCAGAAATGGCAGCTTGCTCGCCTAGCCATGCAAGAGGCTTTACAACGTCCTCATCATTTTCTGAGGTTGTCGCAAGTAAAAGGTCATTCTTGTTAGCCTTTCTTAATTTCTTCGCTAGTTCTTCAGAGACATAAGTGAATGTTTTATCTGCTGATAGGCTATATCTTGTGTAGATTTGTCCGTAGTGTATTGCTGGAAAACCGACCTCAACAAAGTCTTTTTTCTGTAGGCCATTACCGCGAATAAATTCACCAACTTCGCCCAGCGCCTTCCACTCCACAGGCATATCTTTCATCAAATCTAAAATATTAGGTTGGCTCATTGTTTTTTATCCGACTTGGTCAGCAGTTTTTTCTGTTCTGACTCCAACTGCTTAATACTTTTTTCAGGAACAGGAAGGTCTTCGGGCATGGTGCCGCCGAGTTCTTCAATGGTCTGGCGTACTTTTTGGCCAACGCTAAAATGCGTTTGGTTGGCATGCTGCTTACCTTGAACCTGATCGCGGCGTAGCTTTTCTTCGGTTTGAGTCGCTCGAAACAAGTTAGCAGCCAATTCGGTGCTGCCCATACGGTCGAGTATTTTGTCACTCTTTTTTAGATTTTTGTGCGCATGAATATTTTTTGCGCCCATACCGCCATAAAGCCCTTTGTAGCCGTGATCTTGAAAGATCGCATAGTCTAAGGGTGTTGCAACCCCTGCATCTTTTGCGGCGGCTGCAAGGTGTTTAATATGGTCAAATGTTGCTTGGTGATTTTGGTTTAAGTCTTGAGTGTTCATGCTTCGCCTCCTGCGACTTTAGCTCCTTCGATCTCCGCCACAATGCTATCAATAGCAACCCGCAGCTGACTGATTTTAGCGACAGTGGTTTTCAGCTCAGCATTGAGTTCAGTAATATCAATCACTTCGCGGGTGTCTTTAGCTTCCACGTAAGAACTGACCGAGAGGTTGTAGTCATTTTCAGCGATGGCGCTGTTATCAACGCTAATCGCTACGTACTCAGCGTCTTCTTTGCTGTCGAATAGCTGCATGATCTGTTCGATATGCGCATCGGTCAGGGTGTTGGTATTGGTTTCTTTTTTAAACAGTGCGCTGGCATCAATAAATTGGGTGGTGTTATCTGTTTTGCTTTTCGACAGCACTAAAATAGTCACGGCAATGGTGGTGCCAAAAAACAGATTAGGCGCAAGCGAAATAACAGTTTCAACATAGTTATTGTCGATTAAATATTGGCGAGATTTTCTGCTCGGCACCACCACGGTAAAAAATGCCGGGAAAGCAGACAATGGCTGCACGGCCTTTGCTGGATAAATAACTCAGGGCATGCAGTACAAAAGCAAAGTCGGCTTTGGATTTTGGCGCTAAAACACCCGCAGGCGCAAAGCGCTCATCGTTGATCAGGGTAGGATCATCGCTGCCAATCCATCTCACCGAATAAGGCGGATTAGAGACGATGGCATCAAAGGGTTTATCGTCAGCAAAGTGCGGTGCGATTAGCGTGTCGCCCAGTGCGATATTAAACTTGTCGTAGTTAATGTTATGCAAAAACATATTCATACGCGCAAGGTTATAGGTGGTGTGGTTCAGTTCTTGGCCAAAAAAACCCTCTTCAATGATGTGGGCGTCAAAGTGTTTTTTAGCTTGTAGCAACAACGAGCCAGAACCACAGGCTGGGTCATAAATCTTATTGACTGTTTTCTGCCCGTGCATGGCCAGCTGGGCAATCAGTTTAGACACATGCTGCGGGGTGAAAAACTCACCACCTGATTTACCTGCGTTGGCGGCATAGTTGGAGATAAGGAACTCGTAAGCATCGCCAAACAGATCAATTTGGTTGTCTTCAAATTGACCAAACTTAAGCCCTGCAACGCCTCTGAGTACAGCAGCTAAACGGGTATTTTTATCGGCAACAGTATTGCCTAAACGGTTGCTGGTGGTGTCAAAGTCGGCAAACAAGCCTTTGATATCAGGCTCGGATGGGTAGCCATTGGCCGAGTTCTCAATGGCAGCAAAGATCGTAGCTAAATCGGTATTTAAATCAGGGTTTTTATTAGCACCTGCGGCAATGGTTTTAAACAGCTGGCTGGGGTAAATAAAATAGCCTTTGGTTTTGATGGCATCGTCTTTGATGTCTGCGCTGATGACCTCATCAGGAAGCTTAGCGTAATTGACGCTGTCGTCGCCGCCTTCAATGTAGCTGGAAAAGTTTTCACTGATAAAACGGTAAAACAAAGTGCCCAATACATACTGCTTAAAATCCCAGCCATCCACAGAGCCACGAACATCATTGGCAATTTGCCAGATTTGGCGTTGCAGCTCGGCGCGTTGTTGTGCACTGGTCATTATGTTTTCCTGTGGTAATACGGTAAAAGTTGCTAGCAGATAAAAACCTGGCCCGCATTATAAGGGATAGGGGAGAGTAAGCTAATGAGTTGTTGGGTGGTGAGGCTTTTGGTGTTTTTCTGGCATGGATAAAGAGGTGTGAGGCGAGAGGTTTGAGCGTGGGTTGAGGTTCAACAATTGGCCCAGCCGCCTGTTCAGTATGAACAGCCAAACTCAGGTACGCAGTAATAAGCGGGCAGGAGTGTGCAAGAGCATGGACGAATGCCGAGCAGATGCGTATCATTGCCGCCGCAAGCACTCGTAGCTCAGCTGGATAGAGTACTGCCCTCCGAAGGCAGGGGTCGTGGGTTCGAATCCCGCCGAGTGCACCATTTTTCTTGTTACTCAGCTTTAACTGCCTCCTCGCACGATTGTCAACTCCTCTGCAATTGTTCTACCTCTCCAAATAAATCCCTGTCTAAGTTGTGCTCATCTTTTAAAACATCCAACTTGCCTCAAAGTCCATTGCTCAGCCACTGCTCTATTTTTAATTCCACTTGCATGCAAGGGCTTTGCTTCGGTCTAATGGCCGATTTACGGCGGCCGGCCGCTTGCCGTTGGCTGCACTGTAACCGCATCCTCGTTAATGCTGTGGAGTCGCGCATGCTCAATAATCAGTGTCACACTTTAGTGCTGGGCGGTATTCGCTCGGGAAAAACCGGATTGGCGGAGGCGCAGGCAATGGCGCAATCGCAGCCGGTGGTTTATGTGGCCACTGCCACGGCTGGTGATGAGGAGATGGCCAGCCGGATTAGCCGGCATCAAGCCATTCGACCCAAGGCTTGGGGCTTGCTGGAAGAGCCGCTCAATCTGGCTAGGGTATTAGCGGCGCAGGGGCAGCAGAGTCCAGTGCCTTGCTTGTTGATTGATTGCATGAGCTTATGGCTGAGTAATGTGCTGCATGCCGGTGACGCGTCGTTTCAGCTGCAGCGCGATGCTTTTCTTGCGCAGATTGAAAGCTACCCTGGAGCGCTGATTATTGTCAGTAATGAAACTGGGTTGGGGACGATCGGCATGGACCCGCTGACCCGCAAGTTCTGCGATGAGCTGGGCTGGCTCAATCAGGCCTTGGCGCAGCGTTGTCAGCGTGTTGTGTTGGCGGTGGCCGGATTGCCGCTGATGTTGAAGGGCGCTGCCGTCAGTGGCCTTGAGTAGCGTGGGTCGGCTGCTTGATGCAAAGGCCCGCTCAACTCAGTGGGCGTGGTGTGCTGCTCCTTTGTGTGGGTTGCTTTTCTTTGCGTTTTCTTAGGCTCAGACGCGCCGCCGATGTGCTCTGTCGGTGAGTCTGAGCCCTTTATGATTGATTTTGTCAGGGTGTCCGCTGGTGTTATTCGCGACTTTTTTGGTGTGTGCGCTTGCTTTATTGCTTGATCGGCTGCTGGGTGAACCCTCCCGCTACCATCCTTTGGTGGGATATGGCCGTGTGGTCACTGCGGTGGAAAAGAGGTTCAACACTGACCCAGCAGCGGCTCGGCAAAGCCTCTGGGTTGGCTGGCTGGCGTTGCTTATTGTGACCTTGCCGATCCTTGGCGTAGCGGTGTGGCTTGCTACTGCATTGGCTGGGCTGTGGCTGCTAGTGGCTCAGGCTCTTGTGCTCTGGCTGGCCATCTCTCTGAGAGGTTTGAGCGAGCATGGGCGGGCGGTGGCCGAGCCCTTGTGCCGCGGTGATCTGGGCCGCGCCCGTGAGCAGGTCAGTCGCATTGTGAGCCGCCAAGCCAGCGCATTAGATGAGTCTGGGGTGGCGGCTGCGGCGACTGAATCGGTATTGGAAAATGGTGCTGATGCAGTGTTTGCCAGTTTGTTTTGGTTTTTAGTGGCAGGCATACCTGGGGTGGTGCTGCACCGTATGGTCAATACTTTGGATGCGATGTGGGGCTATCGCAGTGCGCGATTTCTGTATTTTGGTCGAGCAGCAGCGCGCTTGGACGATGTTTTAGGCTGGCTGCCGGCGCGCTTAACGGCTGCGACCTATGCCGTCTTGGGCAATAGCACATTGGCGTGGGCCTGTTGGCGTCAGCAAGCGCCGCTCTGGGACAGCCCCAATGCTGGGCCAGTGATGGCGGCCGGTGCGGGCGCTTTAAATGTGCGCCTGGGTGGGCCTTCGCCATATCCCAGTGGGATCAAACAGCGGCCTCTCTTGGGTGGTACTCAGGTCGCTGATGCCAGCAGCATTGAGGCGGCCATCCGCTTGGTGCGGCACGGCACTTGGCTGTGGCTGGCGGTGATACTGCTGCTGAATGGATTGCTAGGGGTGTTGCAACTATGATGCCGGAACATGGTGGTGGGCTGAATGCTGCGGTGCAGCGCTGGGGTATTCCTTCTGAGCAATGGCTGGATCTGTCGACTGGGCTGAACCCGCTTAGTTGGCCGGTGCCGCCGATACCTGAGCAGGTTTGGTACAGGTTGCCGGAAGCTGATGACGGGCTGAATGCGATTATCCGCGACAACACACATTTGCCAGCTGCGGCAGGCTGTGAAGCCATCGCCGGCAGTCAAGCGGCGATTATGGCTTTACCTCGATTACGCAAGCCGTGCCGTGTCGGTATACCGGCCATTGGTTACCGTGAGCATGAATACCATTGGCGTGCCGCGGGCCATCAGATTATTTGTATCGCGCCACAACTGACCGATCCTGCTGTAGTAAGTGATGAGGCTTGGTTGGATGAACTGGATGTGTTGGTGTGGATTAATCCCAATAATCCCAGTGGTGTGCTGATCCCGCCAGCGACTTTGTTGCGTTGGCATCGGCGTCTACAGCGGCGAGGGGGCTGGTTGCTGGTGGATGAAGCCTTTATGGATGCGACGCCGCAGTTCAGTCTGTGCCCTGAGGCAGGGCTGCCCGGGCTGATTATTTTACGTTCGCTGGGCAAGTTTTATGGTCTGGCTGGGCTGCGCGCGGGGGCTGTTTTAGGTGATGCGGCAGTGATCGAGTCTTTGCGTTATTTATTGGGCCCTTGGGCCTTGAGTGGGCCGGCGCGTTATCTGATGGCGCAAGCGCTGCAGGACCAGCAATGGCAGGCGCAGACGCGTGTGCGCTTGCAGCGTGATAGCCAAAGATTGCAGGGCCTCTTAGAGGCCGCAGGACTCAGGGTGCTGGGTGGCACGCTCTTGTTTCAGACGGTTGGATTGGATGCGCCTGACGTACTCGCCGAGCGCCTGGCCGCACAAGGCATACTGGTGCGCCGCTTTGAGCAGCCGGGCATGCTGCGTTTTGGCTTGGCTGCAGATCAGCAGCAGTGGCAACGGCTGGAAATGGCCTTGCTGGCACAGCGGTCTGATTAGTGATTGACCGGCACCAAGCGCCTTGCTAGCCTTTGCCCGCGTTTGTAGGTGTTGTTATGACTTTATCAGCGTCATAACAGTGAAACGGGAAGCCGGTTAGAGTCCGGCACTGCCCCCGCAACGGTAAGTGAGTGAAAGGCGTCGATCCATGCCACTGTGCTCGAGCATGGGAAGGCTGGCGCCATTCAGTATGATGAACTCACCAGTCCGGAGACCGGCCTATAAACACACCGAACGCTGCGGAGGGCAGTTGCGGTGGGTAAACACCGACCTGTCTTACGGATTTTTCCCACCTCTTATAATGCTCTGACCTAATGCTTGGTCGGAGACCACTCTCTTCGTGGCACTTTTTACAATCCGCCATACGGGTGTGTATGGTGTCTGTGAGTGAGTGTTATGAAAGTTGCCCGTTTAGTCACCAGAGGCTTGGTGATCCCTTTGTTATTGAGTCCGCTATCAAGCGTAGTTGCCCAAGACCGCCAGCTGGCGCAGTTAGACCCTATTGTCATCACTGGAGCCTATGGTCCTAAAACGGTGGGTGAAAGCCTAGCGTCCATGAGCGTGCTTGATGAAAAAGATATTCGCTCCAAAGCCCCCGCTGATTTTACCGAGCTTTTGCGTGGTCAGCCGGGGATTCAGGTCACGGGTAACGGCTCCTTCGGTAAATCTACCAGTGTCAATATTCGCGGTGTGCGTAATGCCGGTACTGTGTTTCTGGTGGATGGGGTGAAAATGCACTCGGCAACCGGTGGTGGTGCTTCTTGGCAATATGTTCCGACCGAACTTATTCAGCGTGTAGAAATTGTGCGCGGTCCACGCAGTTCACTTTATGGTGCAGATGCGATGGGTGGTGTGGTTCAGGCTTTTACACTGAATCCTAAATACGGCCAGCGAGGCTGGGTCGAGACCGGCGCAGGTAACTTTGCTACGCAAAAGGTGAGCGCCGGTCTCTCAGGTACCGCTGGAAATACCCGATTCAGTTTAAGCGGGCTGCACAAAGACAGCGACGGCACGGCGATTGTTGAGAATGGAGAAGATAAGGGTTTTCGTAATACTGCGGGGCTTGGGCGAATCGTGCATGATTTAGACAATGGCGGTGAAGCGAGTGCTGTGTTACTTCAGTCTGAGGGTAATACCGAATACGAAGGCGGTCATATTGATTATATGATGCGCAGTTTTGGTTTTAATCTCATGACACCGGTCAATGATAACTGGCAAACCAAAGTGCAGGTTTCTGAGTCACGAGATGAAACGGATACCTTTAGTCATTATGCTGACACCACCTATAACACTCGTTTACAACAAGCTCGGTGGGAAAATACTTTTTCTTATTATGCGCACGAGCTGGTGGTGGGCACGGAACTGCAACAGGATAAGATCAGTAGTACTCAGGATTACGCTGAAACCAGTCGCACCAATACGGCTGTATTCAGCCAGTTGCGCTTGAACTTTGGCGCTTTGGATACGCAACTCAGTGTGCGCAGTGATGATAACCAAGCATACGGCAGCAAAGAAACCGGTGGCTTAGCCGTGGGTTATAGTTTTGATCGCTTTCACCGCGTGCGTGCCAGTTATGGCACGGCTTTCCGCGCGCCGACTTTTAATGATCTGTATTGGCCCTTGTCCTTTAACTATCAGGGTAATCCGGATCTGAAATCTGAGACATCAAAGAGCTATGAGTTAGGTATCAGTGGCAACTATGAGCGCTGGTTCTGGGACTTGGCGGTGTATCAAATGGACATTGATAATCTGATTAGCTCAGGTCAAGTGGCGGGTGTTGATACCCCAGTTAACGTCAATCAGGCCAGAACTCGTGGTGCTGAGTTTGCTGGCGGCTATGAATTTGATGGCTGGCGCACGGCCATCGCTCTGACCTACATGGATCCAGAAGACCGTGAAACAGGTAAACAGCTGCGCCGTCTGACCAAACAAACGGCCCGTTTTGACTTGGATAAAGCAATCGGTCATTTTTCTTTTGGCGGTTCAGTGATTGCTGAAGGTGATCGTTATGATGATGCTGCTAATCAAAACAAATTGGCTGGCTTCGTAACTGTAGATGTGCGCGCAGGCTGGAGCTTTGCGCCGAACTGGAGTACACGTCTAACCCTAGCAAACGTGTTAGACAAAGAGTATTCAACGGCTAAGAAATCTAAAAACCTGAATTATATTGCAGCTGACCGCACCGGTATGCTGACGGTTCGTTACGACCTCTAATTAACAGTAAAAATGGGAGTAAAAGTATGGGTTCTCGCTGGCTAAGTTGCAAAATTGTCCTAGGGTCACTTGCTCTGGCCTTGGCTCAGCCGCTCTTCGCTGGTCAGACTCAGCATTGTGCTATCGATGACGGTGGTCACAAGCTTTGCTTATCAAGCCCTGCTCAACGTATAGCGACTTTGTCGCCCGGCGCAACAGAACTGACGTTTGCAGCTGGGGCCGGTGCTAAGGTTGTTGCTGGTGTGAATCACAGTGATTATCCACCGGAGGCCCTTACACTACCCTTAGTCGGCAATCACACCAAGATTGACTTGGAGGCTTTGCTAGCGCTGAAACCAGATTTAGTGGTTACTTGGGTCACGGGTAATCCACCTGCGCAGATGGACATGCTGCAAGCACTGGGTTTGCCGCTATTTGCTATTGAACCCCGTACTTTTGAGGGTGTTTCTGATGTTATTGAGCGGCTTTCAATTCTGACAGGCACGCAGCAGGCGGGTTTTGCTGAAGCTGAGCGTTTCCGCATGGGTATTGCTGCGATCGCTGAGCAGTACCGTGATGCTGAGCCCATCTCAGTTTTCTATCAGGTGTGGGAAACACCTTTGATGACGGTTAATAACCAGCATTTGATTGGTAAGGTGCTGCAGCTCTGTGGTGGGGTTAATGTGTTTGCTGATATGCCCCGACTGGTGCCGAGAATCAGCACAGAAGTGGTGTTGGAAGCCGACCCTCATGTGATTTTGACCGGAAGTGTTGATGGTAGCGCTGATAATCAACTTGATCACTGGAAAAAGTATTCGAAGATGAGCGCAGTAGCGAACAATAATCTGTTTTTTGTGCCCGCCTCGCCGATCTCCAGACCCACGCCTCGGCTACTTGAAGCGAGCCGAGATATTTGTCAAAAACTGGATATTGCCCGTGCCCGCTAAGCATACTGGCACCTTAGTGCTGATCCAGGTTGAGCACCTATGATGCGTTCTTTGCTGGGGCTTGGCCTTATTGCTCTGCTCGCCGTGTTAGTGGCTCTGGCGATCGGCAGTGTGAATATTGCGCCAGCAGAACTCTGGGCTGTGGTGCAGGGTGAGGGCAGCTCTTTGCACCGCACCTTAGTGTTAGAGCTACGCCTACCACGCACTCTAGCTGCTTTTGCCACGGGTGGATTACTTGCTGTAGCCGGTGCCCTGATGCAGGTTTTACTGCGTAACCCGCTGGCTGATCCTTATGTATTGGGCTTGTCAGGTGGGGCTGCGGTCGGGGCGTTGTTGGCGATGTTGGGCGGCCTAGGCGCCGTGCTGATATCTGGGTCCGCGTTTGCCGGAGCGATGTTGGCCATGGTCTTGGTGTTTGGTCTGGCGCATGGCACGGGTAGCTGGACTGCTTCGCGTCTGTTGCTGACCGGTGTGGTGGTAGCGGCTGGTTGGGGCGCGGTGATTACCCTGATGCTGGCGCTGACGCCATCTTACAAACTGCCTGGCATGTTGTATTGGCTGATGGGGGATGTGTCTTATGCCCGCACCCCATGGCCCGCGTTATTGGTGCTGCTGCTGGCCATAGCCGTGGTGATGCCCTTGGCGCGTAATCTTAACGTTTTAGCGCGTGGTCCGATGCAGGCAGCAGCCTTGGGTGTATCGGTACGACCGCTGGAGTGGACCATCTATCTACTGGCTAGTCTGCTTACCGCAACGGCAGTAACGACGGCAGGCAGCATTGGTTTTGTCGGGCTGATTGTGCCGCATATGCTGCGCTTGGTATTGGGCAATGATCAGCGCATTATTTTACCGGCCAGTGCGTTAGCGGGCGGCACCTTGCTGGTATTAGCCGATACCTTGGCGCGCACAGTGATTGCGCCTGAGCAGTTACCCGTTGGTGTTATTACCGCTTTATTGGGCGTACCTACTTTCCTTTATTTGCTGCACCGGAGTCGTTGATGAGTAGGCTACACACCCATGATTTGATTATAAATGTGCCTAATCGAGCTGATGGTTTTCCTCTGAATATGAGCATTGAACCCGGTCAAATCTGGGGTGTGCTTGGTCCCAATGGTGCGGGTAAAACTACTTTGCTGCATACCTTGGCTGGCTTACTGCCAGCCCGTAGCGGTCAGGTTTTTTTGCATGAGGCATCCTTGGCTGAACTCAAGCGTCGCGCTATTGCCCAGCAATTGGGTCTGGTTTTTCAAGAACGCCAAGATAGCTTTCCTGCAACGGTAATGGAGACGGCGCTGATCGGGCGTCATCCTTGGTTGTCGCCTTGGGAACGGGAACAGAGTGATGATCAGCAGCGCGCACAACAGGCACTGCTAGCCCTAGATGTAGCGCATTTATCTGATCGTTTATTGAGCACCTTGTCTGGCGGTGAGCGGCAACGGGTGGCTATCGCAACATTGATGACGCAGAACCCTGATATTTGGTTATTGGATGAGCCAACCAACCACTTGGACTTGCATCATCAGGTCAAAGTTATGCGCTTGCTTAGAGAGCAAGCAGCTGCTGGTAAAACCGTGTTTATGTGCCTGCATGACCTGAATCTAGCTGCGCGTTGGTGTAGCCATGTTTTGCTTTTATATCCCAATGGTGATGCCTGTTGGGGAGCCGCCGAGATGATGCTGAAACTCTCTGCCCTTGAGCAGTTGTATAACCAAAAATTAATTACGGTCGAGGCCGATGGCGCACCGGTGTTTGTACCTGTGTATTCGGGCTGATAATAATGATAAGGGTGATGAGTTTATGAATGTATCCGTGCCGGCAGTGATGATTACCGCACCTGCCTCCGGACAAGGTAAGTCTATGGTAACTGCGGCTCTAGCCCGTCTACACCGCAATGCTGGACGCACAGTGCGAGTGTTCAAGCATGGTCCAGATTATCTTGATCCTATGGTACTGGAGGTTGCATCCGGCCATCCTGTGTATCAACTGCACCCATGGATGACCGGGGAAGACGAATGTCGCTGGCGCTTGGCTGAGGCAGCTAAAGATGCTGACCTTATTTTGTTGGAAGGCTCTATGGGGTTGTTCGACGGTGATCCATCCAGTGCTGATTTGGCCAAACTGATGGGTATTCCTGCTTTGCCAGTGATCGATGCCAGTGGCATGGCACAGACATTTGGCGCTCTGGTGTTAGGGCTTGCCAGCTTTGATCCGAAGTTGTCTGTTTATGAGGTGATTGCGAATAAAATTGGCAGCCCTCGTCATGCGCAAATGCTAGAAGAAGGCCTGCCTGAAGGTATTCGCTTACTTGGGGCTATACCCAGACATGATGCCATGAGCATTCCGGACCGGTATCTTGGGCTGATGCAACCGAGCGAGCTGAGCAATCTTGATCAGCAACTTGATGATGCGGCGCAGGTGCTTATAGCTGCTGGTCTTGATCAGTTGCCTAAAGCAGTAACGATCGCCGCCGCTGAGCCAGCGCGTGTCCCCGAGCGGCTCTTGGCTGGTGTGCGTATCGCTGTCGCCCGTGATGCTGCTTTTAGCTTTATCTATCGAGCTAATACAGAACTATTGCAGGCCATGGGGGCAGAGCTACATTATTTCTCTCCGTTGCTAGATGCACAGTTGCCGCCGACAGATGCGCTCTGGCTGCCAGGCGGTTATCCCGAGCTGCATGCCAGCGCTTTGGCAGACAATACTCCGATGCTTGCAGCTATTGATGCCTTTTATCAAGCAGGTAAGCCGATTCTTGCGGAGAGTGGCGGTTTGCTGTTCTGTACTGAAGCCTTGATGGATAAGAACGGGGTCATTTACCCGTTATTGGGTCTGATTCCTGGCCGGGCAGCAATGGCTAAACGTCTTCAGGGCATTGGGCTGCACAGTTTAAACACGGAAAACGGCCAAATAAGAGGGCATACGTTTCACTACTCTACATTGGAGACATCGTGGCAAGCTGCAACTTATACGTGCAAACAAGCAGGTACTGGCGGCGAAGCTGTTTTTTGCGATAAAGGGTTAGTAGCAAGTTTCTTTTATAGCTACTTTCCATCTGCGCTAGAGCTGATCGCCGCGATATTCAAAGGCGAGCGGTTAGCATTCCACAATAACCCGGAGAATACCGATGTATAAAACTGTAAAAGACCCCGAACGCCACGTTCAACGCATGGCAGCCAAACAAAAAATCATGCAAGAGCGCATTGCCAAAGCGCAAAAAGAACAGGGCATTTTGCTGGTCTTGACGGGTTCTGGCAAAGGCAAAAGCAGTTCTGGTTTTGGCATGGTCGCGCGCGCCTTAGGCCATGGGATGAAAGTTGGCATTGTGCAATTTATTAAGGGTGCTTTTAGTACCGGTGAACATGCGTTTTTCCGTGATTTAGCCAATGTCGATTATCACGTGATGGGGCAGGGCTACACTTGGGACACACAAGACCGTGAGCAAGATGTGATCGCTGCCAATGCGGCCTGGGATATCGTCGCTGGCATGCTGCAAGATGAGAGTTATGCTTTGATTTTGCTCGATGAACTGAATATCGCCCTGAAATATGACTATTTGGATTTAGATCGCGTGCTGGATGATTTGCAGGCCCGTCCTGAAATGCAGCATGTGGTGGTTACTGGGCGTTATGCGCCGCAGGAATTGATTGATATTGCTGATACCGTGACCGAAATGAAGGTGGTGAAACATGCCTTTAAAGATCAAGGAATTAAGGCGCAAAAAGGTGTTGAGCTGTAAATGATCACCTTGATGATTCAGGGCACCACCTCGGATGCGGGTAAAACCACGGTGGTGGCTGCTTTATGTCGCTGGCTGGCGCGGCAAGGGGTGTCGGTAGCACCGTTCAAACCACAAAATATGGCGCTTAACAGTGCCGTGACTGTGGATGGCGGCGAGATTGGCCGCTCCACCGCCTTGCATGCGTTGGCCTGTGGTTTAGCGCCGCACAGTGATATGAATCCCGTACTGCTGAAGCCGCACAGCGACTGTGGTGCACAGGTGATTTTGCGTGGGCAGGTCTACGGCACTATGGATGCGCTGGATTACCATGCTTATAAAGCTGAAGCCATGCAGGCGGTGATGGATGCTTGGCGTGCGCTCAGTGAGCGTTACGCTGTCATCATTGCTGAAGGTGCAGGCAGCCCGGCAGAAATCAATTTGCGCGCCAATGATATTGCCAATATGGGTTTTGCTGAAGCGGCTGATTGTCCCGTGTTGTTGGTGGGTGATATTGATCGTGGTGGTGTCTTTGCTCAATTGGTGGGTACTTTAGATCTGCTTGCCGAGAGCGAACAGGCGCGCACTCAAGGTTTTATTATCAACCGCTTTCGTGGTGATATCAGCTTGCTTGAGCCGGGTTTGGATTGGTTGACTGAGCGGACTGGCAAACCCGTGCTTGGGGTGTTGCCGTATTTGCAGGGTTTGATTATCGATTCCGAAGACAGCATCGGCACCAGCGGCGTCAGCCAAAGCGGTGCGCTTAATGTCATAGTGCCGGTGCTACCGCGCATCAGTAATCACAATGATTTTGATCCTTTACGTCTGCACCCTGGGGTGAATTTGCAATTTATCGGCCCCGATCAAACAATCCCCGCCGCCGATCTGATTATTCTGCCGGGCAGTCAAAGCATTCGTAGCGATCTGGCTTGGCTGCAGGCGCAAGGCTGGCCGCAAGCCATTGATAAACATCTGCGTTATGGCGGTAAAGTATTAGGGATTTGCGCGGGCTTTCAGATGCTCGGTCAGCGGGTGGATGACCCCGATGGGCTCGAAGGCGCAGCAGGCAGTGCTGAGGGGCTGGGTTTATTGGCGATGAGGACCAGGCTGGTGGCTGGCAAACAGCTGCAGGAGGTGCAAGGTACTTTGCATCTACCCCCGAGCAAGGCGGGCCTCGGCGCGGCTTTTAGTGGTTATACAATGCGCAATGGCGTCAGTCAGGGCGCTGCTCTGGCGCATCCGCTGGCTCAGATCAATGGCCGTGATCAAGGTGCTCTCAGTGCGGATGAGCAGATCGCCGGCACTGATGTGCACGGTATCTTTGATCAGCCCGCTGCCTGTGATGCCGTGCTGCAATGGGCTGGCTTAGAGGGCTCAGGCCGCGCGGTGGATTACCAGCAGCACCGTCTGGCACAGCTTGATCGCTTAGCCGATCAGGTGGAGCAGCACTTGGATACCGACTGGTTGCGTGCTGTGCTTAAACTCAATCCATCAACCCCTTCTGGAGCAGCCAAGCCGCTATGACTGATCACAACCGTCCCTTTAGCGACGCGGAACGTGCGGGTCTCTATCGTGCAATTTATGAACGCCGTGATGTGCGCTCGCAGTTTCTCCCCGATCCCATCCCACGGCCGGTTTTAGCGCGCTTGTTAAGGGCGGCGCACCATGCGCCATCGGTAGGCTTTATGCAGCCGTGGGATTTTATTTTGATCGACAGTCTTGAGATTCGTCAGCAGGTGCTGGCCAGTTTTGATGAAGAAAACGCTAAAGCTGCAGAAAACTATAGTGGTACACGCCAACAAAACTACCGCAATCTGAAACTGCAAGGCATTATCGAAAGCCCGCTGAATCTATGCATCAGCTGCGATCGCAGTCGCGGCGGCAGCCATGTGTTGGGGCGTAATTCCATTGTTGAGATGGACTTGTTTAGCACCTGCTTGGCAGTGCAGAATCTGTGGCTGGCGGCCCGCGCCGAAGGTATTGGTGTCGGTTGGGTGAGCATTTTGGATCAAGACACGCTGGCAGGCATTCTGCAATTGCCGGATCAGGTCTATCCCTTGGCTTACTTATGTTTGGGTTATGTCAGTGAATTTTTAGATGAGCCTGAGCTGCAAGCTAAAGGCTGGCGCTCACGTTTGCCGCTGGAAGAGTTGGTGCACCTGAATAGCTGGGGTGCTGAGCTGGAAGATAAGGCGTGGCTGGCGCAGCTGAAAAACTAAGCAAGGGTGACTCGGCCTTCATTTTGAAATTACGCTCACACTGCGGTAAAAACGTCAAGAGTCAAAAGATGCTATAATAACAAGTAATTAATTTATAGGAGTATCTTTTGACTAAGAAAAAAATAGCTATTTTAGGTGCAGGTCCAAGTGGTTTGGCTCAATTACGTGCGTTTGAAGCAGCGCGTTTAGCAGGCGTTAAGGATCTGCCAGAGATTGTATGTTACGAAAAACAAAATGATATTGGCGGTATGTGGAATTACACATGGCGCACAGGGTTAGACCGCAATGGTGAACCTGTTCACGGTAGTATGTACCGTTACCTGTGGTCGAACGGCCCAAAAGAATGCTTAGAGTTTGCTGATTATTCTTTTGAGGAGCATTTCGGCGAAGCAATTCCGTCTTACCCGCCGCGTGAAGTGCTTAAAGATTACATTATGGGCCGCATCAATAAGCAGGATATTCGCAAATACATTCGCTTTGAGTGCCCCGTGCGTTGGGTGACTTTTGACGAAGAGAGCAAGATGTTTACCGTTACGGTGATGAATCATAAAACCGGTGAGCAAGAGACCGATGAATTTGACTATGTCGTGGTTGCCACAGGTCACTTCTCAACACCCAATATGCCGTATTTTGAAGGTTTGGAAGAGTTCCCCGGTCGTGTGATGCATGCACATGATTTCCGTGATGCATTAGAGTTTGAGGGTAAAGATATCCTCTTAGTGGGCAGTAGTTATTCTGCCGAAGATATTGGTACTCAGTGCTACAAGTACGGCACCAAGTCAGTGACCATCAGCTACCGTAGTACAGCGCTGGGTTATGCATGGCCTGAAGGTATTAAAGAAGTACCGGTCATTACACGTTTTGCAGGCGATGTCGCACATTTTTCTGACGGCAGCAGTCAGCGCTTTGATGCAGTGATTATGTGTACCGGCTATTTATTCCATTTCCCGTTCATGCCTGATGAATTGCGCTTACAAACGCATAACTGTTTGTACCCAGAAAACTTATATAAAGGTGTTTTCTGGCAGCCGAATCCACAGTTGATTTATTTAGGTATGCAAGATCAGTATTTCACCTTCAATATGTTTGATGCCCAAGCTTGGTATGCGCGTGATGTGATTCTCGATAAAATCACCTTGCCTGATTTAGCCGCGCGCCAAGTAGACGAGCAAAAATGGTTGGCTGAATATGAGCGCGTCAGTGATGTGTGTGGTGATATCGAGTTTCAGGCCAAGTATATTCGTGACCTAACCAATGTCACTGACTACCCCGAGTTTGCCGTAGAGAAACAGGGCGATATTCTAAAGCAGTGGCAAAAAGATAAGCACGCTGGGATTATGACCTTTAGAGAAAAAGCCTACCGCTCGACTTTAACCAATACCTTGGCGCCTGAATTGCCACAGCCTTGGTTGGACATTTTGGATGATTCACTTGAGCATTTTTTAAATATGTCTTTTGTTAAAAGCAAGAAGAATAAAATCGCGAGTTAAGGTAAAAATAGCTTAGATAAAAGCGGTGCTGGAGTAATTTAGCGCCGCTTTTTTATGGATTTGAGTGGGTACACGCAGAGATCAATTAGGGTTGGAGACCTTTAAACTAGACGGAAGCAGGCTACGCACAATTAGGCGTCAGGGCTGATATGAATGCATTCAGGTGTACCATCTGTTTTCAGGCGGCGTTGTAAATAGGCACCTTCTTGTGTGGCGATCAATGTGCTGGCTTGTGGCACTAGAATTTGTGCAATTGTAATACTGTTGTTCGTGTATTTTTTGATTGTTACAGTTAACGACGGCAGTGTTTGTTCTGCGATCAGGGCTGCTAAGTCAGCGCTATTCTGATGCTTGGGATGCAGCCCACTGGGCACGCCATCGTCTTCGACGCCGAGCCACAGTTCACCGCCTGCTGTATTGGCCAGACAGGTTATGGCTTCAATGAGTTCGAGATCAGGGTAGCCGTTGCGATCACTTTTAAACTCAACGGTAAGACTTTCTGTAGTGGGTAGAACGACTGGCACAGTATCAACCTTATATGTTATGAGTTACTAAGTAAGCCACTGACACAATCAAGAGTAACAAAAAACAACAACTGATTTCACCTCGGTGGATAAGATAAACCATTATCATAATGGCTTGTTAGCGGCATCCGTTATATGCACAGCAATACATTCAACTCTATAGGCGTTTACCGTGAATAAAATCAATCCTAAAAAACTACTGCACAGCAAGTGGACAGCGGTCAATCCGGTTAATAAAGAAAAGCACTTTTTAGTGACTGAGTTGGAGTTTGATGAAGAAAATAATGTGATTCATTGCTTGCTTGAGGCAGTGATATCCAATCGGGCTGTAGCCATTGACTGGCAGGAGCTAACTCATACAGCGCACTGGCGCCAGGGCTGGAAGTGAGTGTGCTGCAGTGCCGGTAGATCGGCTTAACAGCGTGTGAAATATGACGTTTTGTGAGTAACAGTAATGCGCCATCGAGTTTTCACCTATATCACCCGTGCGGATCAACTACTGATTCTTGAGTATGTTGATGGACGCTATCTACAAGCACAAATTCCTGGCGGTACAGTTAAGGCTGGTGAGTCTCCAGTGCAGGCTGCGTTGCGTGAAGCACAAGAAGAAACCGGTTTAACCAGGTTGCAACTGGTTAAATGCCTAGGCAGTTTTAAGCGTGATTTAACTGATATTGGCCGTGATGAAACCATTGTGGCTTGGTTTTTTCATTTGCAAACCAATGAAGCGACAGCACCGTCTTGGCGGCATTTTGAGTGTGATTCATCTGAAGGTTTTGGCCCGATTGAGTTTGCCATATCTTGGGTGCCTTTGAGTCATATCCCTGCACTGGGTGGTATTGATGAGGTTATGCTGCCTGAACTGCAAGCTTCTATGCGTGAAAATACTCTTTAGCTCTACATCGATCATCGTTTAGTGTGAAGGGCGGCAATCTGTCCTATCTATTGGCTCTATCAGTATGACAATATATGATATTATATAACATATAAGTTTATTTGTTTTCTATAGCCACACACTAAGAATGTTGGTCGCAGGTAGTGAAGCCAAGGGGGCAGTATGAAAATTGCAGTTACCAGTCAAAATCGAAAAGCGATTACTGAGCATGCCGGTCGTTGTCGCAAGTTTTGGGTATACAGTATCCAAGACAATGCCATCGCAGATAAGCAGTTGCTGGAGTTGCCTATAGAGCAATCATTTCATGAGAGTTCAGCACATGCAGCGCACCCGCTAGATGATACGGATGTATTGATCACTGGAGGAATGGGCAGCGGTATGGTCAGGCGTCTTGCACGCAAAGGCATTAAAGGTTTGATTACGCAAGAAAGTGATCCAGACACAGCTGTGTTGCTTTACCTAAAGGGTGAGCTTCAGGCTGAAGAGTCGAGCCTGCACGAAGGTGATTGCCACGACCATCAGCATAAGCATTAGTTTGTGTAGAAGGCCGCTTTGGGCGACGTTAAACGCCGCCCAAAGACAGGCCTATTGTGCGGTTAAACCACCGTCCACAATAAACTCTGCACCGGTTGAGTAGCTGGACTCATCCGAGGCTAAATAAATCACCAGATTGCTCACTTCTTCCGGCTGGGCAACGCGTTTTAATGGAATGCTCTTGGCAAATGCTTCGACGGCCGCTCTGGTATCGTCCTGCATCACCATCGGCGTAGCAATCACCCCAGGATGCACAGAGTTAACCCGTATGCCGTAGGGTGCGCAGGCTAAAGCCGCGGCCTTGCTCATACCGCGCACGGCAAATTTGGAGTCGGTATAGCCAATAGCACCGCCGACTAAACCATTAATCGATGAAATATTAATAATCGAGCCTTGTTGGCTGTTTTGCATCGATGGAATAACCGCCTTCATACCCAAAAACACTGAGACTTGGTTAATCTCAATGATGCGTCGGTAATCCTCTAAGGTTGTATTTAAAATCGATTTAGCCATGGTGATGCCGGCGTTATTGACCAGCACATTAACCGCTCCAAACTGCGCTTCAGTGGTTGCCACGACCTGCGCCCAGCCCTCTTCACTGGTGACGTCGTGTTTGATAAATAAAGCGTTGCTGCCCAACTCAGTGGCTAAGGCTTGGCCTTTTTCAGCGTTGATATCGGTCAGAACAACCTTCGCACCGGCCTCAATGCAGAGACGAGCATGAGTGGCGCCCATACCTTGTGCAGCACCGGTAATAATAATCACTTTGTCTTGTAAACGAGCCATGTTATTTCCTCTTCGGACTATTGTTTTCACTCAGTATAATGGGCGCACAGGGGATTGAACTCACGCGTTTGTATTAGAGCGGTTGCGCTTGTGCGTCGCAGCTATGCATCCTCAGGTTCTGCTCTGTGCCGGCGGCGTGCTTTAGCTTGTTGCAAAATACCTATAGGCTGCTTGGTATTCAGTGCTTTAAGCGTCATTTTGGCTGTTTAGCGCGCATATTGCGCTGATAATCCGATAGAACAGGCCGATAAAAGTGTGAGCAAAGTCGGACTAATTAACCAGAGGTGTGTTATGCAATTAACAGATGCTTTAACTCGACGCTATGCCACTAAGGCCTTTGATCCCAGTAAAACTCTGCCGGAGGCTGTGGTTGAACAACTTTTGGCCTTACTGCGTTTAAGCCCATCGAGCACCAATATCCAGCCTTGGCATTTTATTGTGGCCAGTAGCGCTGAGGGTAAGGCGCGTTTAGCGAAAGGCGCGGCGGGCAGTTACAGTTATAACCAAAGTAAAATTCTTAATGCTTCGCATGTGGTGCTGTTTTGTGCGCGAACGCAGATTGATGATGCCCATCTACAAAAGGTACTGGCCGCTGAAGAGCGTGACGGCCGTTTTACTACGGCGCCGGAAATTAAAACAGCCGCCCATAATACGCGAGTCAATTATTTAAAAGAGCACATCTACGCGAAGAAAGATGTGCCGCACTGGTTGGAAAAACAACTCTATTTAAATATGGGCAGTTTTTTACTGGGTGCCGGACTGCTGGGCATAGATGCGGTACCGATGGAAGGGATTGATCCGATGATACTGGATGCTGAGTTTGCCTTAAACGAGCGCGATCTGACGGCCGTTGCGGCGGTGGCGCTGGGTTACCGTGCTGAGACTGACTTTAATGCCAAACTACCCAAATCCCGCTTAGGCGCAGAAGATATCTTCACTCTGATGTAAGCCGAGCCAGTGTGCGCAGTGTTGGTTGATCAGTGAGTGTATGGCGGGTTGGGCTCAGTGTCAGCCTGCCTGTCTAAGCAAGTGAGAAGATGTTGATGCGTATTATTAAGACGCCACACAGCTATCAAGAAGAAATCCGTAAGAGCCGTTTTTTGGCACAAGCGGTGTATCTGTCGCGTGCGGAACAGGCACCAGAGCTGATTGCTCAATTGAGTACGGCCAATGTCTCGCATAACTGCTGGGCGTGGCGCTGTGGCGATCAATACCGCTTTAACGATGATGGCGAACCGAGTGGTACTGCCGGTCGGCCGATTTTAGCCGCGATTGAAAACCAGCAGTTTGATCAGGTGTTAGTGGTGGTGACGCGTTGGTACGGTGGTATTCAGCTGGGTACCGGCGGTTTAGCGCGTGCTTATGGTGGCTGTGCAACTCAGGTGTTGCAGACTGCTGCCAGTGAAAGGCTAGTGCAGCGCATCGCCTTAACGGGGCATTGCCCATACACTTATTTGGATGTGTTTAAAGTGCGACTTGCCAACGCGGGTGCGGTGCTCAATAGCGAAACATTTGACGCTGAGGGTGCACTGTTGCAGATCGCGGTGCCAGTGGCACAGGTTGCTGCACTGCAAGACATCCTCAGTCAGGCCACCCGCGGTGCCAGTGTTTTGCACGAAGTTACGTTGCCCTAAACGAACAAACCGCCCTCGAGAGGCGGTCTGTTGTGATCGACTTGCGGCGATTAACGCCAGTCAGCGCGGTCCATTAAGCGGATGGCTTCGGCTTGACGCTTACCGGCGACTTCCACAGGGATAGTGTCAGCTTTGAATTCACCCCAAGCGGCCACTTCTGCAGAGGGTTTAACGCTTGGATTGGCCGGAAACTCTTGATTGACTCCAGCAAAGATACTTTGCGCTTCTGCAGTGGTCATCCACTCTAAAAGCTTGCGAGCTTGGTCTGGGTGCGGTGCGTATTTAGTGATACCCGCACCCGATAAGTTAACGTGTACACCACGACCATCCTGGTTAGGCCAGAATAGTTTTACTTTTAAATCGGGGTTTTGTTGGTGCAAACGGCCGTAGTAGTAAGTATTAACGATACCGACATCACATTGCCCAGCATTGATGGCTTCAAGCAGCGCCGTATCATCTGAGAAAACATCGGTTGCGAGGTTGTTGACCCAACCTTTAACCAGCTGTTCAGTTTTTTCTGCACCATGAGTTTCGATCAAAGTGGCAGTCAGTGATTGGTTATACACTTTTTTACTGGTACGTAAGCATAAACGGCCGTCCCAATTTTTATCTGCTAGGGCTTCGTAGGTGCTCAGCTCTTTGGGATCCACACGATCGGTTGAATACACGATGGTACGTGCGCGCAAAGATAGACCTGTCCATGCATCGCTGCTGGAGCGGTATTGGGCAGGGATATTGGTTTTGATTGTTTCAGAGTTGAAGGGTTGTAAAATACCCATCTGTTCAGCTTGCCAGAGGTTACCGGCATCGACAGTGATCAGGATATCGGCTGGAGTGTTGCCACCTTCAGCCTTGAGTCGCGCCATCAAAGGGGCTTCTTTATCAGTAATAAATTTGATTTTAACCCCAGTTTGTTCGGTGTATTTATCAAAAACCGGTTTGATCAGTTCGTCGATACGTGAGGAGTACACAACGAGATCGTCTGCTGCTTGTACATGGCCTGCCATAACGCTTAATGCAAGTGCTGCGAGAATGGGTTTACGAATCGACATAGCAACCTCGGGTTGGGGTGAATTATGTAAATGATAGTTAATTGCATTTAGTTTATCAACTAAATATGCAAAATGTGTGATGAATATTTGTCGACAACACACATTGTATCGATGCTTACCCCTCTATCAGCCTGCTCTGTAGGCATCCTACTGGGGGGATTTAAGGTTTGGCTAAGTCGGGTAAATCGATACCTAGGCCCAGTGCTTGACGAATAAACAGCGCTTTTGCCTCATTTAAATTATCCACCATCTTCAGTCCACTATTACGCAACCAGCGCAGCGCTAAGCTATCGGCTTGGAATAGATGTTGAAAACCTTCCATCGCCGCCATCATGGCTAAATTATGTGGCATGCGCCGACGCTCAAAACGACTCAGAACACGCTCGCTAGCAATATCTTCACCGCGCTGCTGTGCGCTGAGTAAGACCTCGGCTAAGACTGCCGCGTCTAAAAAGCCGAGATTCACCCCTTGCCCAGCCAGAGGATGAATGGTGTGTGCTGCATCACCAATTAGCGCTAAGCCCGGTGCAATATAGCGTTTGGCATGGCGCTGGCGCAGCGCAATACTGTGGCGCGGGTCGGCCTGTTCAATCGCGCCTAAACGATGTTCACAGGCTTGACCCAGCGCCGTGCAAAAGGCGGCATCGTCCAGTGCCATGATCTGCTCAGCCTGTTCGGCTGGAAGTGACCAAACAATCGAGCACCAGTTTTTGCCATCACGGTGTTGCAAAGGCAGTAAGGCCAGCGGTCCCTGATCAGTAAAGCGCTGCCAGGCGGTGTCTTGGTGCGGTTGCTCGCAGCGGATGCTGGTGACAATGGCATGGTGTAGGTAGTCCCACTCGCGGGTGGCGCAACCGGTTAGGCGGCGTACTGTCGAGTTGGCACCATCGGCAGCAATCACCAGAGGGCTACGTATGCTATTGCCATCGTCTAACTGCATCAGCCAACCATCGCCTGAGCGGCGCAGTTGTTCGACGCGTGAGTAGGCTAATAGACCTATATCAGAGTCGTGCAATTGCTCCAGTAAGGCATCTTGCACAATGCGGTTTTCGACAATATGCCCGAGCACCTCGGCATGCACGCTGCTGGCGGAAAAATGAATCTTGCCGGTGCCAGAACCATCCCACACATGCATATCACGGTAGGGGCTGGCGCGTCGCTGGAGGATGCCGGGCCATGCATTAACCCGCGTTAAAATACGCTGACTGGCAATAGATAAGGCACTGACGCGTGGCTCGAAGGGTTGTTCTGCTTTAAATGGCGTAATGCGCAGTGGGCTGCTATCCACCAAAAGGATAGTGAGGCCACTGTCTTTCAGGGCTAAAGCGAGCGTGCTGCCCACCATGCCGGCGCCGACGATGATTAAATCTGCATGCATATTGAGATCCTTCTGTGTGGCGTCAGCAAGCTGCGCTTTAAGTGGGCGATGAAGAGGCTTAGGCATCGCTTGATCAGTCTTAAATTCGGCAGATAGGTGATCTGTACCGCCGAGGTTTTATTCAGCATAGGCTAGTCCTGATCCTGCGAGTGACGTACGCCTAAGCCCATGGCCTGGCGCGCAAACCAGCGTTTGGCTGGTGGCAGTAGATCCAGTCCCAATAAACCAAGATTTCTGCCGCCGGCTAACCAAGGCTGGCCGTTAGAAAATAAGCGCGTAACGCGGTCAGAAAAACCAATGGTAAAGGCTTGGTCGAGTTGTTGGTTGTTTTGAAAACGCTGCAAGGTGGCCAAGTCGCCCGGTGTATCCGGTCCAGCTAATAAGCACTCGGCCAACGTGACACTGTCGCGCAGAGACAGGTTGTAGCCTTGTCCCGCAACAGGGTGCAGGCTGTGTGCGGCATTACCCAGCACGACTAAATTGGCGCGTACTTGCTCGCTGCTTTCGACCAAGCTTAACGGGTATAAATGACGGCTACCGACCTGCTCGATAGCACCCAGACGGTAACCAAAACAGGCTTGTAACTCGTGCTGAAACTCCGCGTCAGGCAGCGCATAGAGACGCTGTGCTTCCTTGGGTTCGCGCGTCCAAATCAGTACGCAGCGGTTGTCTGGTAGGGGTAATAAGGCCAATGGTCCCGCATCGGTAAAACGTTCAAAGGCGACCCCTTGGTGCGGTAAGGATGTGCTGATATTGCTGATTAACGCCGTTTGCCGGTAAGGCGTGCTGTGGGCGTGGATGCCCAGTTGTTCGCGCAGACCTGAGCGACCGCCATCGGCTAAAATTGCCACGTCGCAGTCAAGCTCGCTGCCATCGTTCAAGCGCAGGCGGTAACCATCGCTGAGTGCCTGCATATGCTCAACCTGTGCCGGACAGCGCCATTCAACCACATCGCGATCCAGCGCTGCCCATAAACAATGGCCGAGCCAGGCATTCTCAACCACATAACCTAAAGCTGGCACACCTTCTTCGGCAGCGCTAAGTCGCGCGGCAGCAAAGCGTCCGCGATCGGAAATATGAATATTTTTGATCGCTTCAGCGCGCTCAGCAAGCGCTGGCCAGAGGCCTAAACGCTGGTAGATTTGCTGGCTGCCGTAGGATAACGCTGAGGCGCGTGCGTCATAGCTGGGTTGGTAGCTGTCGCCGGGTGCGTAGGGCTCAATCAGGACGATTTTCCATTGCCGCTCACGTGCGCCCGCTTGTAGCGCTAAGGCTAAGCTGGCACCGACTAAACCACCACCAATAATTGCAATCTGCACGCGGCTCATGGCTAGGCTCCTTGCTGCTGTGCAGTGGCCATTAAGGCTTCAATCTCGGCTACTGTTTTAGGGACTGCGTTGGTTAGCACATGGCAGCCCTGTTCGGTAACGACCACATCATCTTCAATACGCACGCCAATGCCACGCCATTGCACAGGCACAGTCAGGTTGTCGGTCGCAATATAGATACCCGGCTCGACCGTCATGGTCATGCCGACTTCAAGCATGCGCCAAGCGCCGTTGACCTTGTACTCGCCAACATCGTGCACATCTAAGCCCAGCCAGTGTCCGGCGCGGTGCATATAAAAAGCTTTGTAGGCTTCGTTGCTCATCAGTTCATCCAGCTCACCGTGCAGTAAGCCCAATTCGAGTAAGCCTGCGGTAATCACTCGCACTGTGGCATCGTGGGCGTCATTCCAGCAATGTTGCGTTGAAATATACTTCATCGCTTCCAGATTGGCTTTAAGTACCAACTCATAAATGGCTTTTTGCTCGGCACTAAAACGGCCATTGACGGGAAAGGTGCGGGTGATATCACTGGCGTAGCAGTCCAGCTCACAACCGGCATCAATCAGCACTAAATCGCCATCTTGCAAGGGTGCATTGTTTTCTGTGTAGTGCAAAATGCAGGCGTTTTTGCCACTGGCGACAATGGATGAATACGCCGCTAAACGTGCGCCACCTTTGCGAAACTCATAATCCAGCTCGGCTTCCAGATGGTACTCATACAGTCCAGGCTTAGCGGCTTGCATGGCGCGGATATGCGCACGACAGGAAATGTCCGCTGCCTGCTGCATGGTGGCAATTTCTGCTGGGCTTTTATGCAGGCGCGCATCGTGTAAGAGGTGATCGAGCATGACAAATTCTTTAGGCGGCTGTGCGCCCATGCGTGCTTTGCTGCGAATGCTATTGAGCCATTCCATCATCTGCTGATCAAAGTCGGCATTGTTACCAATGGAGTAGTACACCCGCTCTCGGCCTTCAATTAAACCGGGCAAAATGTCATCAATATCATTGATCGGGAAAGCATCGTCGGCCTGATAGTTGGCGATGGCGCCTTCTTGGCCTGCACGTAGGCCATCCCAGAGTTCGCGCTCTGGATTGCGCTCACGGCAAAATAAAATAAATTCTCCGTGCTCGCGTTTAGGGATAAGGACCAACACCGCTTCGGGCTCAGAAAATCCTGACAAGTAAAAAAAGTCGCTGTCTTGCCGGTACGGGTATTCAACGCTGTTATTACGGGTACTGATAGCTGCCGCAGGCAAGATGGCAATGCTATTGGGCGTCATACGCTGCATCAGTTGTTGGCGGCGTTGTGCGTATTCAGAGGTGCTGATCGAGCTCATGCGGTGTGGCTCCTGTAAATTTAATGTACGGCAGGTGTTTCGTCTGTTACGTCATCGGCGCTGGGCGGCGTGTAGTTGGCGCATTCGCTAAAGATAAATAAAGGTGCAACGCGTAAATACTCGTTGATTTCCATATAGGCCACTTCGCCGTCTTCGTCCTCTTCTTCATCGGCTTGAATTTGCGCGATGGAGATCATATCTTCAATAATTTCACGTACATCTTTCGAGAGCTCAGTATTGCCAATATTACCGCCAAAGCCGCTTAAAAAGCCTTGTGCCCATTGACCGATAGCAATAGTGCGCTCTGCTAAGAACTCATCATCACTGGGTAGCAGCAGGGTTAAAGAGACGCTGCTGGCCGCAAGTAATTCAGTTTTGACCATTTGTTGCAGGCCCAATAATGCCGCATGGAGGCTGCTGGGGACTTCGCTGTCAAATAAGTCTTGCGCTTCTTCGAGCCAGCCTTCGCCAGCAAAACCAGCGCCGGCGCAGCAGCGACCCAGCAGTAGGCCTTGCAGTTCGGCAGGTGAAACAGGGTGGCCGCAGGTGTTGAGTAAGGCGGCAAATGAGGTGTAAGCAGATTGAGTTTGGGGCATGGAAAATCCGAAATAATGGAACTGTTGCGTGGTTTTGAGGGTCGTTTACATCATGCGTATCAGTATATCGTGTTGTTGAGTATGGCGCTAAGTGGGGATATTTGCAGCCCATCTATAGGTATCGCTGTGACGCCGCCATTTGTAGTACTGCATTAGCAGTATAAATTGTGCAGTATGTCACTGATTGACACATAAGTTTATTTCTCTGATGTGCTGTATAGCACTGTGCGCGGCGGCGTACGGGCGTTAGAATAATCAGTGCAATGGTTGTGTGATCTGACTTGGTTATGATTGGAGGGCTTGTGAAAAATATGGATTTACCAGCCTTAGTGCAGGCCGTTGAGCAACTGATTCAACGTAACGCTGAGCTTAGAGCACAGAATAAAGTGCTGCGTGAAGAACGTAGGCATTTGATAGAAAAAAACGAAATAGCGCAGCAAAAAGTTGCCGCTATGATTTCTCGGCTTAAAGCGTTGGAGCAGGACTTATGACTCAAACCCAGACGGTGACTGTGCGAATTTTGGATAAGGATTACCATATTGCTTGTCCTATTTCTGAAAGTAGCAATTTAGAACGTGCTGCTGAATACCTTGATACAAAAATGCGTGAAATTCGCCGTTCTGGGAAAGTCATTGGTGCGGAGCGGATTGCGGTAATGGCAGCACTCAATATCACCCACGCATTGCACAGTAAACAGCATGAAGCATTATTTAACAGTCAAGATACTGAGCAGGTTCAGCAGTTATTGGTGCGGGTGCAGAAGAGTTTAGACAGCGCTGAATAATGTGCACTTGAGGGGTTTTAGGAATTGTGTATACTGGGCACGTCTCCCTAGAGTGTGCGCCAGTGGGCTACGTCCCTGAGCCGATTCACACCAACCCGGAGGTTACATTTTTAGATCGGTGTGCATGTCCGCTTGCGGAAAGCCTAAAGATCTGACGTAATCTCCACCTTGAACTTTCGGGTTCAAGGGCTATGTCGACAGCGGCACATCTGGGGAGTCTTTTTTAGTTTATGCAAGTCAATACCTCTTTATCCCGTGCCCAGTTACGCTCAGTACTGCGCCAACGGCGACGTAGTTTATCCCCTAGTCAGCAAGCCCAAGCGGCGCAGCAGTTGTATCGACAACTGGTCCAGCATCCGCTGTTTTTGCGTGCCCAACATATTGCTTTATATATTGCCGGTGATGGTGAAATTGATCCGCAGCCATTGATCCGCGAAGCCTGGCGTCGTGGTAAGCAGGTGTATTTGCCTGTACTGCCACATTGGCCGCAAACTGCCATGGTGTTTCAGCGCGTACGCCCGATTCAACCATGGGAAAAAAACCGTTTTGGTATTTTACAGCCACGTTGGTGTACCGCCGATCAGCGTGCAGTCTGGACCTTGGATGCGGTGTTTTTACCTTTGGTGGGCTTTGATCGGTGCGGTGGACGCTTAGGTATGGGCGGTGGTTTTTATGATCGTTGTTTTGCCGCGCTGCATCAGCGTGATCATTTAATCACGCCGCAGCGCATTGGTTTAGCACATGAGTGCCAGCGCGTTGAGTGCGTACCCTTGGCGCCTTGGGATGTTCCGCTACACGCTGTGGTTACTGATCAGCAGTGGTATGCGGCAACAACATAGTTTGCGCTTGATCGCCCGGTGGTGTGGTTGGATAGACACTGCGTTCGCGCAAGCTTTGTGTATAGCCTGTGGTGACTACACCTAAGCTTAGAATAATTACTAAAATCCACATTAAGTCAGGTTTGCGTTTCATTGATGTTTTGCTCTCCAGCAAAATGAGCAGCCCTGTATGCTGCATCGCCAAATGATCTTGAGTGCGATGGAGGCTGTTTTGACAGCGGCATCCTACGTTAATCGATAATGTTTGCAACCCTAAAGAAATGTTCAGTCCTTTTTTATTAGAGGTACTGTAATACTGCCTTTAATTAAACGCAAATTATGTGCTCTGTAGCAATGTTTGACCGCCGTACCTGCTGCTGCGCGCCTAGACTGCTGCCATATGCCGGTTATAATTAACTGATACTTTTTGAGTATTGCATAAGCTGAAAATTTCATTATGGATAAACTCGGCTTTTGCTTTAGTTTGTATACGATAGGCCGTGGATTATTGTTACATTGTTTTCATTTGCTAGGAGCAAGCATGTCTGCGCATAAAAAACCTTCTCGTTTATTTGTTCTACCGTTATTGATTGCTTTACTGGCTGCAGGTGCTTTTGGCTATTGGAAATCCTTACAAGATCGCTTGCCTGAAGGCGTATATGAGGCCAATGGCCGCTTGGAAGCCACTGAAGTGCAGGTGGCGACTAAATACCCCGGGCGATTGGCTGAGGTGTTGGTGGCTGAAGGTGATAGCGTCACTGTCGGGCAATTATTAGCCCGTATTGATACCCGCACGTTAGAGGCGCAGCGCAGCCAAGCAGAATCTGAGGTGCTGCGTGCCCGTGAAAATGTTGCCGCGGCTGAGGCCACAGTGCATTTACGTGTCAGTGAGCGGCGTTTAGCTCAGCAAGACTTGGCGCGTTTTCGTGAGCTGTATGCGCGTGGGCATGCCAGCGGTCAGCAAATTGATCAGCAACAAGCACGTTTTGATACCGCCTCTGCTGCTTTAGATGCAGCGAAAGCGCAAGTGCAAGCGGCGCAGGCGGCGATTGCCTCAGCACAAGCGATGGTTGCGCAGTTAAGCAGTGAAATTGATGACAGCAGTTTGCGCGCACCGATGAATGGCGTGGTGCAATTGCGTTTAGCTGAGCCTGGCGAAGTGCTGGGTGCGGGCGGACGGGTATTTTTACTGATTGATCCCTCTGATCAGTATATGAATGTCTATTTACCTTCAGCGGTTGCTGGACGTTTAGTGGCGGGCGAGGAGGCACGTATTGTGTTAGATGCGCTACGCGAACAACCCTTGCCGGCTCAAGTCGCTTTTGTGGCGGCCAAAGCACAATTTACCCCCAAAGAAGTGGAAACCCGTGACGAACGGCAAAAGCTGGTGTTTCGGGTTAAGTTGCGCCTGACTGATCCAGCGGCGATGCCGCAAGCCAAACCTGGTATGCCAGGTTCAGCCTATGTGCGTAAGACGGCAGAGATTCACTGGCCTGAGCAATTGCAGTAAGGCCATCAGCCTTTGCGGCACGCCTGATGCCGCCAAGGCTTAGGTGGCTGGGTTATAGCGCACTAAGGTTTGGTGCATCAATGGATGGGTTAGGTCGAGCAGCATGAGTACAGACGCAGTCAATGCCGTTAATATTTCTCACCGTTATGGCAAGCAGCAGGCCTTAGAAGGGGTCAGCTTTAGTTTGCCGGTGGGCAGCCGTTGCGGCTTAATTGGCCCCGATGGTGCAGGTAAATCCAGTTTGCTGGGGCTGATCTCTGGGGTGAAAATCCTGCAGCAGGGTGAGCTGGATATCTTAGGGGGTCCGATTAATAAGCGTCGGCATCGGGCGTCTTTATACCAGCGCATTGCCTTTATGCCGCAAGGTTTGGGGCATAACCTCTACCCTGATTTATCCATTGCCGAAAATATCCGTTTTTTTGCTGATTTATTTGGTTTAAGCCGGGCTGAGCGTGAAGTGCGTATGGCGGGTCTGCTGGAAGCCACGGATCTCAGTGCCTTTATTGATCGCCCCGCCGGCAAGCTGTCCGGTGGTATGAAACAAAAGTTGGGCCTGTGTTGTGCGTTGATTCATGACCCTGATTTACTGATTCTCGATGAGCCCACCACCGGGGTTGACCCTTTGGCGCGGCGTCACTTTTGGGAATTGATTGAGCGTGTGCGCAGTGATCGCCCGCAGCTGACCTTATTGGTGGCCACCGCTTATATGGAAGAAGCGGAGCAATTTGAGCAGTGCTTGATGATGGATCGCGGACGCCTGATTGCTTCAGGTTTAACTCAAGAATTAGCTGCAGCAACGCCCAGCGGCAAGTTGGATGATGCCTTTACCTATTACCAAGGGGCGGGTGCGACCCAAGTTGAGCCGCTAAAGATCACACCTTTTGCACCGGACAATCACGAAATTGTGATTGAGGCCACCGACCTCACTTTGCGCTTTGGTGATTTTACCGCGGTGAAAAATGTCAGCTTTGAGATTGAACGCGGTGAGATCTTTGGCTTTCTCGGCTCCAACGGTTGCGGTAAAACCACCACCATGAAAGTGCTGACCGGTTTATTGCCGGCCACAGAAGGTGAGGCTTGGCTGCTGGGCAAATCCGTGGATGCCAATGATTTGGCCACCCGTAAACGGGTCGGCTTTATGTCGCAAAGCTTCTCTTTATATGGCGAGCTGAGCGTGCTGCAAAACCTTGAATTGCATGCGCACTTATTTGATATCCCTAAGGCTATAGGTGCCGAGCGCGCCCAAGCGCTGATTAAGCGCTTTGAGTTAGGTCAGTACACCGACGAGCAAGCTGGCGCTTTGCCTTTGGGCTTACGTCAGCGCTTATCTTTGGCGGTGGCGGTGATTCATGAGCCCGAAGTGTTGATTCTGGATGAACCCACTTCCGGGGTTGACCCGGCTGCACGCGATGATTTTTGGCGTTTGCTGTTTGAATTATCCCGAGAACAAGGGGTCACCATTTTCCTCTCCACCCACTTTATGAATGAAGCCGCACGCTGTGATCGCATTTCTTTAATGCATGCGGCAGAAGTCTTGGCGGTGGGTACCCCCGCGCAGCTGCAAGAGCAGTACGCTGGTGAAACCCTAGAGGATGCTTTTGTTGCCTGTTTGCAAGAGGCACAGGGTATCAGTGATGAACCTTTAGCTATAAAAAGCACGGCCACTGATGCTTTAACCAGCATCCCGCGGCGTGGTTTTAGCTTAAAGCGCACTCGAGCCTTAGTGGTACGGGAAAGTAAAGAACTGCTGCGTGACCGCATCCGCCTCTGGTTTGCTTTGCTTGGCGCAGTTTTTATGATGATTATTTTGGGCTTTGGTATTTCACTTGATGTGGAGGACTTAGCCTTTGCCACTTTGGATCAGGACAATAGTGCGCAAAGTCGCGCTTATTTAGAAGGTTTTCGTGGTTCGCGCTATTTTTCTGAACGTGAACCGCTCACCAATATGCAAGATTTACATGCGCGTTTGCAGCGCGCCGATATTAAGTTGGCGATTGAAATACCCGCTGGTTTTGGCCGTGATTTATATGCGGGCCGTCACCCTGAAGTGGCGGTGTGGATCGATGGCGGGATGCCGTTTCGTGCGGAAACCAGTCGTGGTTATGTGCAGGCCTTGCATCAAGATAATGTGCAGCGTTTAAGGGATGAAGGCACTGCGGCCATCCCGCCTTTAGCTGCGCCAGCCCGCTTAGAAACCCGCTTTCGTTATAACCAAGATGTGATCAGCGTGAATGCCATTGGCCCTGGGGTGATGGCGCTGATTTTGGTGTTTATTCCAGCCATGTTGACGGCTTTGGGTGTAGTGCGGGAAAAAGAGCTGGGTTCCATTACCAACTTTTATGCCACGCCGCTGACCCGTTTGGAGTTTTTGCTGGGCAAACAAATGCCCTATTTAGCGGTCAGTGTGCTTAATCTTGCCTTATTGGTGGCGATTAATCGTTGGCTATTTGAGGTGCCGCTTAAGGGTAGCCCTGTGGCCTTAGCCGTGGGTGGTGTGCTCTATGTGTTGGCCACCACCAGCTTTGGTTTATTGGTCTCTACCGTGACTAAAACGCAAATCGCAGCCATTTTGGGCACCATGATTTTAACCACGCTGCCAACGGTGCAGTTTTCGGGCTTGATTACGCCACGCTCGTCCTTGGATGGCGGTGCGGCGCTGATGGGGATTTTATTCCCCGCGGGCTATTTCTTGGATATTGCCGTGGGGACCTTTACTAAAGCGCTTAATTTGCGCGACTTATGGCTGCAGTGCTTAATTTTGTTTGGCTTTTTTATCGGTTTTACCGGTTTAAGTCTGCTGCTTTTGAAAAAGCAGGAGGTCTAAGTCATGCATAAATTATCCCATATCTTTCGCTTAGGCATTAAAGAGCTGATCAGTTTGCGTTTTGACTCAGTGGTGCTCTTGTTTATGTTGTATGCCTTTAGTGCGGCGATTTATATGCCGGCTTCTGGCTCTACCGTGGGGGTGCACAATGCCAGTGTGGCCATTGTCGATGAGGATAACAGCCGTTTATCCCGGCAATTGGCCGAAGTATTAAGGCCGCCTGAGTTTAAAACCCCAGTGCGCTTGCCTTACGCGCAGATTGACCAGGTGCTGGATAGCGGACGCTATACCTTTGTGATCAATGTACCGGTGAATTTTCAGGCCGACTTATTAGCAGGTAAACAACCTGAGCTGCAGATCAATGTGGATGCCACGGCCATGAGCCAAGCCTTTATGGGCGCAGGCTATATGGGGCGCATCTTTCAGCGTGAATTGCAGCAGCTGAGTGGGGCCAATGTTGAGCCACCGATTAAACTGACCACGCGTGCGCTGTTTAATAGCAATATGCAAAGTGGCTGGTTTTTGGCGATTATTCAGATTATTAATAACGTCACTATTTTAGCGATTTTGCTCACAGGTACAGCGCTGTTGCGTGAACGTGAGCATGGCACCCTTGAGCACTTATTGGTGCTGCCCCTGACTGCCTTTGAAATTATGCTGTCGAAAGTTTGGACCAGTATCGCAGTGGTGGTGTTCTGCACTTGGCTCTCGTTGGAGCTGATTGTGAAAAAAGCCTTGGGCGTGCCTTTAGCCGGCTCGATGCTGCTGTATTTATGGGTGACGGCGCTGTACCTGTTTGCCAGCACCTCATTGGCAGTATTTTTGACCACTTTGGCGCGTTCGATTCCGCAGTTTGGGCTCTTAGCTATTCCGGTGGTGTTGCCGATGCTCTTGCTGTCAGGCGGTACCACGCCGTTGGATAGCATGCCGGTCTGGCTGCAATCGGTGATGCAACTCTCGCCCACCACACACTTTGTCAGTTTATCCACCGCTATTTTATTTAGAGATGCGGGGATTGCCTTAGTCTGGCCAGAAATGCTGGCACTGACCGCCATAGGTCTGGTGTTTTTTTTAGTCGCGCTGAAGCGTTTTCGGCGCAGCTTAACCGCCTAGTGCTGGCGCTGCTTGTGCATGCTGAGCCTGCTGGCTGTGTGCTTAGGCTTTAAGTTTAAGCCCAAACCAGCAGCCAGCGCCCAGTCTTTAGGTGCGCTGTAACCGGCTTTAATACCAGCGTTTCTCACCTTCAGGACGTTGCTTAAAGCGCTTCATCGTCCACATATACTGATCAGGCCAGCGTTCTACATAGCTGGCCAGGACCTCGCTCATGGCGCTGACTGCAGTGTAGCTATCAGTGCTGTACATGGCGTCTGGCGCAGCCTCTAAAATCACTTTAAAACCGCTGCAATCGTCCAAACGGATCGCATGTAGAAAAACGGCGGCCACTTTATCTTGTTTACCGCCCAGCATCCCTGCAACAAACTTACTGGTTAAAGCCGTAGTACCAAGAAAGGGGACAAAGAGACCTGAACTGCGACTCGGTTCTGGATCAGCCGGAATCCCCACTGAACCACCATTACGTACTTCCTTAATCACACTGATAATGCCTTCACGGGTGGAGGGGGCAACACGGTTGCCTTGCTGCACACGCTGGGTTTTCAGTAGGTCATCTAAGGCTTTTAGTTTTGGTGGGCGGTAAAAAATAATTGGCTTACATTGCGCGCAATAGAAGTGATTAAGCACCTCCCAATTGCCCAAATGACTGGTAATACCCACCACGCCTTTGCCACTGGCCAATGCTGCTTCCAGTACCTCCAAACCTTCCACTTCGCGTACATACTTGAGGGTTTTTTCCGGCGGCCAGATCCAAGCGCAGGCGCTTTCGGTAAATGATTTAGCAATACCTTGCAGGCTGCGTCCGGTCAGTTGATCAATCTCAGCTGCGTTCAGTGCTGGGAACGCGTGACTGAGGTTGATGCGCGCCACTTCACGTGAGCGATTGGGGATTTTCCACATCAACCAGCCAGCAGCGTTGCCCAGGGCTTGCACGCCGCGCCAGGGTAATAACGCAATCAGTTTTAAAGCAGCCAGTGCCAGCTTGCCCTTGAAATCTTCCACCTATTACTCCGACAGCAGGGTTAAAAGTAAGTAATTTACTGGATTTGCTGGGTTAAGTCAGCAAACAACGCTTAAGTAAGCTTTTGCCAGAGGGCATAGTGTACTTGCCCGCTGTGTTTTTCCCGATGCAGACGCCAAGTCGCGGGTACGCCTAAACTTGAGGGCGGCTGCTCACTTTCGGTGTAAATCCAAGCGCGTGGATTGAGCCAATGATTGGCCTCTAATAAGTGGCAGCTGCTTAAGAGCAAGTCGTGGTGAAAGGGTGGGTCAAGCAGGACAATATCAAAGCCTCGCTCGGCGTTAAGACTGAGGTATTGCAATGCATCGGCGCGTAATACCTCCGCTGTGTTGCACTCTAGCAACGCTAGATTACGGCGTAGATTGTCAATCGCATCGCTATTGACATCCAGCGCCAGGCTGGTACTGGCGCCGCGTGATAATGCTTCAAGAAATAACGCGCCGCTGCCGGCAAAGGCATCCAAAACTCGCGCGCCTTGGATATAAGGTGCGAGCCAGTTAAACAGGGTTTCACGGACGCGGTCAGGGGTAGGGCGCAGGCCTGGTGCATCGGGTACGCTGAGCTTACGGGAACGCCATTGCCCACCAATAATGCGGATTTGACTGGGGCGTGATTGCATAGGTTTCTTAGCCATTAGTGCTGGCGCTCCATGTTTGCGTCTTGTTTTAAGCGCTCAACCGGTTCGGGTAAAGGTAATTGCGCAACCTCTGGTCCGGCGGTCACAATCACTAATTGATCAGGGTTGAGATGGCGCTTAAAGGCGTTATGCACATCAGCCACTGATAGTTTTTGAATATCTTGCATAAAGTCATTCATCCACGTCAGCGGCATATCATAGAAACCTATGGCCGCCAGCTGCCCGACAATCGCCGAGTTGCTTGCGGCGCTTAATGGAAAGCTGCCGAGGTTTTCACGTTTCGCGTCGGCCAGTTCTGCTTCAGTTGGGCCATTGGCAATGTAATCGCGCAATAAGTCTTGAACCAATTGTAAGGTTGCTTGGCTCAGTGGTGCGCGGGTTTGTAGGTTAATCATAAAGGGGCCGGCCGCTTGCATTGGGCTAAAGCTGGAGTAAATACCATAGGTCAGACCGCGTTTTTCGCGTACTTCTTCCATTAAGCGTGTACCAAAGCCACCGCCTCCGAGAATCTGATTGCCTAAAAACAGCGCAGGGTAATCTGGGTCGCCACGTTGCACTGCCAGTTGCGCTAATAAGATATGCGTTTGCGCCGAAGGAAACTCAATGTGCGTGGTGGAGGCGGCTGTTGCGACGGGTTTTGGCGTTGCGGCAGCGGCTGTGCCATGCGGTAAGCGCGCTGATACTGTTTCACTGATGGCTTTGGCTTGCTCAAGGGTTAAATCACCGACCAAGGCAATTTGCGCATTTTCGGCGCTGTAGTAATTGCGGTGAAAGTCTTTTAATTGCTGGCGGGTAATCGCTGGCACTGATTCGGCACTGCCTGAGCTGGAGTGGGCGTAGGGGTGGTCGCCATACAGCTGTTCAAACAGCGCTAATGACGCCAATTGGCCTGGATTTTGCTTTTGGTATTCAAAGCTTGCCAGCAATTGGTTTTTAATTCGGGCCAGTGAGTTGGCTGGAAAGCTGGGCTGGGCGGCGACTTGGCTAAATAACTCTAAGGCGGGGGTGCTTAGTTTAGGATCGCTGAGGCTGCGTAAGGTCACTACTGCCATATCGCGGTATGAACCGCTGGAGAACTCGGCGCCTAAGTCTTCAAAACGTGTGGCAATCTGTCCAGCATCGAGTGAGCCGGTGCCTTCATTGAGCATAGCGCTGGTTAAATTGGCTAAACCGTGAGTCTGCTGATCTTTACTGCTGCCAGCGGCAAAGGTTAAGCGCAAATCAAACATGGGTAATTCAGGCGCGGCCATAAAGAGTACTTTAGTGCCTGCTGAGGTGTGCCAGGTTTGAATATCCAATGCACGTGTCACCGGCTCTTGCTTGGACAGTGCGGCTAAGCTGCTGATGCGCTGCTCGGCTGACAGAGAGTGGGCTCGTTGCGAGTTGTCGAGAGTGCTGCAACCGGCACTGAAAATTAAAACAGCACTGATAAGGCTGGTGCTAAGCATACGCAAGGACATCATGGACGCGCCTCCTCAGGGTGAATATAAGCGATAGTGAGTCGGGTAGGGATAAAGAACTTTTGTGCGGCAGCTTGAATATCAGCTGGGGTCACCGCTTCTAAAGCGGCTAAATCGTTATCCTTAATTCGCCAAGAGAGGCCGACACTTTCCAGTTGGCCAATTTGGGTGGCTTGACTGGTAATCGAGTCTTGCGCATAGACTTCTGCGGCGAGTACCTGGGCGCGTACGCGCGCCAATTCAGCGGCGCTGGGCGGAGTGTCTTGCAGGTGTTTAAGTTGCTGCCATAGACCGGCTTCAACCTGGGCTAACGTTTTGCCTTTTTGCACATTAGGTGTGGCTGATAAAACAAATAGGCTGTCACCACGCGAAAATGCGTCATACCAAGCTGAGGCACCAGCCACCAGCTCTTGCTGACGTTCCAGTTGTGCCGGCAGACGTGCACTGTTGCCGCCATCCAGTAAAGCGCCGATTAAGCGTAGCGCATGCACCTCTGTTGGATTATCACTGCTGGCCAGACTGGGCACATTAAAGCCCATCATTAAGCTGGGTAGCTGAGTTTTCAGATATAGGGTGAGGCTGCGTTGTCCTGGTTCTGCCAGTTCCAGCGGCTGTTTAGCGGCTGGAGTGGGGCGGGCGGGGATTTTGGCAAAGTAGCGCGTGACTAAGGTTTTCACTTGCTCAGGTTGCACATCACCGACAATCACTAAGGTGGCGTTATTGGGCGCATACCAACGCTCATGCCAGTTGCGTAAATCAGCAATGGTCATGCGGCTCATAGGCTAAACCTCTGGGGCGATCATCGGTGCGCATGCGGCGCTCTTCTTTAATCACCTCGATTTCGCGGATAAATTCATCTTCAGGCAAGGTTAGGCTCGCCAGTCGGTCGGCTTCCATTTCTAGAGCAACTGCTAAACGGTCACGCGCGATAACTTGGTAATAGGCGGTGTAATCATCACTGGTAAACGCATTTTCTTCAGCGCCCAGTTCACGTAAAATACGTGAAGATTCGCCCGGGCCTAATTTACTGCTACCCTTAAACATCATATGTTCTAGGGCGTGTGCTAGACCGGTGCTACCTGGCACCTCATAGCTGGAGCCAACTTTATACCAAAGCTGGCTGACCACCACAGGTGCGCGATGATCTTCGCGCACAATCACCTTAAGTCCGTTGTCTAAACTGAACTCGGTGGTGGTCTGTGCCATTAAGGGTGTAATAACAATGCTGGAAAAAAAGAGTAGGATGTAACGTAAATAAGTATTCATATTTAAACCTTTTAAACTGCGCTCTGAGTTTAGCTACCAGAGGCTTAGAGGTGCTAGGATACGCAACCATTTTATTAACCACCACATTGGCATATTTTTAATTAAAAATGCACGCTGGTGTGGTGCATAGCTGAGATAGCCTTTTTCTATGTTTGGTTCCGGCGACGACAAAAAATCAAAACAACCAGCGCCTAGCGCTGGCTCCTCCGCATCGACAGATTCGCACGCTGAAGCTGTGCCAGAAAAACCGACCAAAAAAGGTCTGTTTTCATGGTTTGGCCGTAAGAAGGCTGAGCCAAAAGCTGAGCAGTCCAGTGCTGTTGAGCCTACGCCTGTTGCAGCGCTTGCGCCAACTGTTGAGATAGAGCCTGCGGTTGAGCACAGCGCCGTTAGTCTGCCTGTTGCAGAGCCTGAGCCTGAGCCAGTTGCAGAGGCTGAGCCGCCAGTGGTACGAGTTGAGCCGCTGGCCACCGCTATTATTACGCTCGAAGACGAAGTGGCGCCGGTAGTAGCAGTACAGCAGTTTGAGGCTCAAGCCGCTCCCAAAGTTAAGCCTTCGCGCTTTAATCTATCGATTGATCAGGCGGTTAGTACACCTGCGGCCCTGGCACAACCAGAACCGCAGCCAGAACCCACGCCAATCCCAGCGATTGTTGCAGCAGCTGAGGTAGCCGAGGCCCCGGCATTGGCAGCCAATCTGGCAGGGCAAAGTAAGCCACAAGGCAATAAACTCAGTTGGTTTGCCCGCTTAAAGCAAGGCTTAGCTAAAACCAGTTCCAGCCTTGGCGAAGGCATGGCCAGCTTGTTTTTGGGCAAAAAAGAAATTGATGATGAGCTGCTCGAAGAGCTGGAAACCCGACTGTTGCTGGCGGATGTCGGAATGGAAGCTACCACCGCGATTATGGGTAACTTAACTCGACGAGTGGCGCGTAAAGAACTGGCCGACAGTGGTGCCCTATATCAAGCCTTACAAGTTGAAATGGCCGATTTACTACGTCCTATTGAGCAGCCGCTGCAGGTGCCTGAGGGCAAAAAGCCCTATGTGATTTTAGTGGTCGGGGTTAATGGTGCAGGTAAAACCACCACCATCGGTAAAATGGCTGCACGACTGCAAAAAGAAGGTAAAAAAGTCATGTTGGCGGCCGGCGACACCTTCCGCGCCGCTGCCGTGGAACAGCTGCAAGTGTGGGGCGAGCGCAACAAAATCCCCGTGATCGCCCAGCACACCGGCGCTGACTCGGCCTCGGTGATTTTTGATGCGGTGCAAGCGGCGCAGTCACGCGGTATGGATGTTTTAATTGCCGATACCGCAGGGCGTTTGCACACCAAAGACAACTTAATGGAAGAGTTGCGTAAAGTGGCGCGGGTGATGAGTAAGCTGGATGGCAACGCCCCGCATGAAGTGTTGTTGGTACTGGATGCTGGAACTGGACAAAATGCGATCAATCAAACCCGTCAGTTTAATGAAACCATCCCCTTAACCGGCTTAGCCTTAACTAAGCTGGATGGCACCGCCAAAGGTGGGGTGATTTTTGCCTTAGCCAAGCATTTTGAAATCCCAGTGCGCTATATTGGTGTCGGTGAAGGCATTGATGATTTACGTGACTTTATTGCCGATGATTTTGTTGCAGCATTGTTTGCCGAGAAGGACTCTGCATGATTCGCTTTGAGCAAGTCGAAAAACGTTACCCCAACGGGCATGTTGGCTTGCATGAGTTGAGCTTTCGGGTGCGTCGTGGTGAGTTTTTATTTGTTACCGGTCACTCAGGTGCCGGTAAAAGTACCATGCTACGTTTACTGTTGGCGATGGAGCGTCCCACCAGTGGCAAACTGCTTTTGGCAGGGCAGGATTTAGCCAAAATCACTAATTCGCAGATACCATTTTTGCGCCGCCAGATTGGTGTGGTGTTTCAGAATCACCAGCTGCTGTTTGATCGCAGTGTGTTTGCCAATGTGGCGCTGCCGTTACAGATTTTAGGCTTGCCGCAAGAAGAAATTAATCAACGTGTGAGTTTGGCGCTGGAGCGTGTCAGTCTAAAAGACAAAGCTCTGCAAGCCCCTTCAGACTTATCCACAGGGCAACAGCAGCGTGTCGGTATTGCTCGGGCTATTGTTCATCAACCGGCGTTACTGTTGGCTGATGAGCCAACCGGTAACTTAGACCCGCGTTTAGCCGCAGAAATCATGTCCGTTTTTGAAGATATCAACCGGCTCGGTACCACGGTGTTAATTGCCAGTCATGATCTGGCGTTAATTGCGCGCATGCGTCAGCGTATGTTGACCTTACAGCGTGGCCGTTTGATTGGCGATGGAGAGGCTGTCTAATGTGTTCTGCCCGTGTAACCCCAGATCAACCTGGCGAGCGTGTCGGCGCGACAACAAAGAATCAAGTTGAGGCTTCCCTGTCGGATACCCGTGGTTTCCGTAATCAATTTCGCGCTTGGTTGGAAAGCCATCGTGCCAGTTGCACAGACAGCATCAGCCGTTTAGTGCGGCAACCGCTGGGCAGTTTTTTTACCTGCTTGGTGATGGCGGTGGCTTTAAGTTTGCCGATGGGCTTGGCTTTACTCTTAGACAATGTCAGTCAATTAGGCGGCTCATGGCAGCGTGCTGCGCAAATCTCATTGTTTTTAGAGTTGGATGCGGGTGATACCTACGGCGAGTTGCTGCGCGATAAAATTGCCGAGCATAAGTATGTGGCCGAGGCGCAATGGATCAGCCGCGAGCAAGCGCTGGCCGAGTTTCAAGAGCAGTCAGGTTTAGGTGAAGCCTTGCGTGAACTGCCGGATAACCCCTTGCCGGGCAGTATTTTAGTCACTCCGGAAGTGATAGATAAAGATGCTTTAGTGGCGTTACTGGATGAGCTGAAAAGTATGCCCCAAGTGCAACAAGCACAGCTCGATCTGCTGTGGATTGAGCGCTTAGCGGCTATTTTACAGATGGGTGAGCATTTTATTTTTGCCTTATCCGTCTTGTTAATTGCGGCACTGCTGTTGGTGGTGGGCAATACTATTCGTCTGCATATTGAAAACCGCCGCGTTGAAATTGAAGTGATTAAACTGGTCGGCGGCACCGATGGTTATGTGCGTCGGCCCTTCTTATATATGGGCGTTTTGTACGGCTTAGCCGGTGGTGTCTTGGCGTGGGTACTGTTGGCCTATGGACTCAATTGGCTGAATAATTCAGTGGTGCAGCTGGCGCAATTGTATGGCAGTGACTTTAGCTTATCCGGCGTGCCAATTGAAGATGGCTTTTCATTATTACTTGGTGCAGTATTACTGGGTTACATTGGTGCTTGGTTAGCTGTGGCACGGCATCTGCGTGAATTATCACCGCGTTAGTTGGATGCCTTATGGGATAACGGCTTGTGCGTATTGTTAAGCGCGAAAATGGAACTTTATGGCGTATTTGCCATCTTATATTTAATAGTAGTATTTAAGATATTGTCACCCGTTGGAGGATATTTATGACCACCACGACTGCATTACAAACCGCTCAGATGCTCAGCCCAGGTGCCAACCTGCAGGCCTATGTGCACTCAGTCAACTCGATTCCGCTATTGAGCGTTGAACAAGAGCGTGACTTAGGTGAGCGTTTGTATTATCACCAAGATTTAGATGCTGCCCGCCAATTAGTCATGGCCCACTTACGTTTTGTGGTGCATATCGCGCGCAGCTACTCAGGTTATGGTTTACCGCAAGGCGATTTAATTCAAGAAGGCAACGTTGGCCTAATGAAAGCGGTTAAGCGTTTTAACCCTGAAATGGGTGTGCGCTTAGTCTCCTTTGCAGTGCACTGGATTAAAGCTGAAATTCACGAGTATGTGTTGCGTAACTGGCGCATTGTTAAAGTGGCAACCACTAAAGCCCAGCGTAAGTTGTTCTTTAATTTGCGCGGTCAGAAAAAGCGTTTAGCCTGGCTGACCAACAGTGAAGTTGAGGCTGTGGCTGACTCATTGGGTGTCGAAGCACGTGAAGTGCGCGAAATGGAAAGCCGTTTAACCGGCCATGATATGTCGTTTGATCCTTCTGACAGTGACGATGATGAAAGCGCTTATCAGTCACCATCCAACTATTTAGAAGATCACAGCTATGATCCAGCGCTACAGTTTGAGGCCTCTGATCAGACTGAAAATAGCAGCAATAGTCTGCATGAAGCGCTTAGCGAGTTAGATGAACGCAGTCGCGATATTTTGCAACAGCGCTGGTTGTCTGATGAGAAAGTCACATTGCATGATTTGGCTGCTCAATACGGTGTGTCGGCTGAGCGTATTCGTCAGTTAGAAAAAAATGCGATGAAAAAGCTTAAAGGCAGTATCGCGGCCTAAAAGCTGGGTTACAGGTGATACAAGGCGACTCTCAGCAGTCGCCTTTTTTGTGGCTGATGCACAGGCCGCGCACAGGCTGCTAGCTTCTACGCCAAGAAAGTGTGACGCTGGCAAAACAGCTGTACAGATAAAGCCTAGCTGAGGATCAATGCATGACTCAATCCGTTCTGATTATCGGCGCTAGCAGCCATATTGGCCAAGCCATCGCGCGGCAGTGCGCGAGCCAGGGTGCAGTGGTCAGCCTGATCAGTCGGCAGCCTGCAAGCGACCCTAACGCAGAGTTTTACTATCAGGATGCGCTGCAAAGTGCAGACAGCAGTCAGCATTGTATCGAACAGGCCTTAGCGCAGCAGCCTGATACGATTTTTATTTGTAATGGTGTCTTGCATGACGCGACAGCGATGCCAGAAAAGACGATCGGCCAGCTGGACAGCGCGCAACTGGCCCAGCGCTTACACAGCAATGTGATTATTCCCGCGCAGTATTTGCGGGCCTTATTGCGTTATTTAACCCGCACGCCGCAGGTGAAAGTCTTAGTCCTCAGCGCGAAAGTGGGTAGCATCACGGATAATCGCTTGGGCGGTTGGTACAGCTACCGGATGAGTAAAGCCGCGCTGAATATGCTAGTAAAAAATCTTAGCCTTGAAGTGGCGCGCCTGAATCCGAGCGCCTGCATTGTCACGCTGCATCCTGGTACGACTGATACGCCGCTATCCGAACCCTTCCAAACTAATCTGCCGCAAGGGCAGCTACAAACCGCTGCGCAAACGGCGCAGCGTCTACTACAAGTGCGTGATGTGCTGACACCTGGGCACAGTGGTACATTACTGAACTGGGATGCCAGTGTCCTACCGTTTTAATGTGTCCATGCTTATCTATCAGTCGAGGTTGTCTTGAGCAGTATAAAAAGCCAGCAGCAGTATTTTGAACAATCTTTTAAGCAGGTCGATCTGCAAGACTTGCTCTGCGCCGGGACTGAGTTTGAAGAATGCACTTTTGTGGATTGTAATTTTACTAGTGCCACCTTTGAGCGTTGTCACTTTACCAATTGCAGTTTCACTCGCTGCCAATTGAGCTTGATCAGCGTGCCGTATACGCGCTTGTTTGGCGTCAGTTTTCTCGAGTGTAAATTGGTCGGGGTTGATTGGACGCGCGCGACTTGGTCTGAATACCACAAAGATTTTGAGATCAGCTTGCGTCAGTGCATTCTCAACGATTCATCATTTTTTGGACTGACCTTGCAGTCGCTGGTCTTAGATGAGTGCAAAGTGCAGGATGTGGACTTTCGCGAAGGCGATTTCTCCCACGCACAGATGACTTACTGCGACTTTACCCACAGCTTGTTTATGCGCACTAATTTGCAGTCAGTCGACTTCACTGAATCCAGCCAATACTCCATCAATGTCCTAGAAAATAAACTGCAAGGGGCGAAGTTCTCTAAGTTTGAGGCCGTGTATCTGCTGGAGAGCTTGGGGATCGAACTGGTCGATTAAATAGGGTTAACACCCAGCAGCATGGCTGTTTAAAAAGAATGATGCTTTAGAGATTTCTTCTCTTTTTTATTTCTTCATAGGCCGCATTAATCACCTGCATCTTTTCAGTGGCCTTGCGTATTTCACTGTCATCGACACCTTTGCTATGTAGATAATCTGGGTGATGCTTTTTAACCAAGCGTCGATAGGCTTGCTTTATAATACTGAATTCATCCGCCTCATTACAGCCTAGTACTTCATAGGGGTTTTGCTGGAAGCTGCTGCCTGTTTGTCTGTTGCCCATCAGATCATTGATTAAAGTGTTAACTTCAGCGGTAGAAAATCTTAAACAGGCACCGATTTCATAGAGTAAGGCGGTAGTTTTACGAGAGAGGCCATCGAGGCTGGCAAAGGCTAAAATCTGCCGCATGGCTTGTATTCTGACGTCTTTGGATGACTGTGATAACTCTGCACAATAATAAGAGACGGGGTTGGCGTCTTTTTTAGCTTGGTTGGCGAGTTTAAATAATTGTTTTTTTATTTCGATAACCACCGCCTCGCTCATGCCTGCCGCGAGCATAGCGTTAGCAATGGCTTTGATCGTATCGCTCATATATTCAATTTCAAGCTCACTGACTTTGCCGTCACTGAGGGATACTTTAGCCATTAAAGCGATCACCTCTTCAGGAATTCCAAGTCGAGCTCTAGCGAATTTATTGCTTGAAAAATTACGGTACGCTTCTTCGAAACTTTGGCTGTTACGTATCGATTCGTAAGCATCTTTGCCGGTATCAATGGTTTTTTGTGCGCCCTTTTTTAGTATTTTAAATACGATATAAATAATAAATAAAAATACAAGTATCACAATACGGATCATTTGCTGGTCTCGCTCTGAGGTGTGAGCCATTGGTCATAAACCCAGAAACCGAACACGATCTCTAAAGTGATGGCAAAAATAACCAATAACCAAAATAGTGGTTTATTTTGATATATTTTATAAATGAAATCTGGCCGGTATTTAATAATAAGTTGATTAAATTCAGCCCAGGATTCACGTAATTCTGCTTTTAAATCTGGCTTAGACACGCGGCAATCCTTCTCAATAAAAACCTTTTGTGTTGTTTTTTCTGTACGTAAAATAGACCGCTTAACAAGATAGAGAGCTGTTTAGAGTGAGTTTCTAATCAGTAGTATAAGACCATAAGCTATGTTTTTTATGCTGAATAGGCGATGGATTCTAGCATTTTATAGGCACGTATTGCAGCGCAGAGCAATCTGCTCACTGAGTATAAGGCTGATGCCTGTGCCTTGCCTCTTGCCTGTGTGGCGGGGCCATCGTCGGGCGTAATCAGCGCTTAGCCGGCAGATAAATTGCACAGCCGTGTGTTCTGCCGCAGTATTGGTAGCCTAAATATCTATGCCTAATCCAGTCGCACAAGAGATCATAGTCTTATGCTTGATATTCTCAATGATTTAATCTGGTCCAAAATACTGATCATCATGCTGATTGGTCTTGGCTTGTACTTCACTATTGCTTCGCGTTTTGTCCAGTTTCGTTATTTTAGCAATATGTTCAATATTTTTGGTGAAGCCTTTCAACGTACGCCAGGCCAGATCAGCTCATTCCAAGCATTGATGTTATCCGTGGCAGGTCGTGTTGGTGCGGGTAATATTGCCGGTGGTCTGGGTGCAGCTATTTTGATGGGCGTCAAGCGCGGTTTGTTCTCTAACGAGGCGGGGCTGGGTAGCGCGCCCAACGTGGCTGCTGTTGCCGAGGTTAAACACCCAGTGGCGCAAGGTATCGTGCAGTCCTTTAGTGTGTTTATTGACACTATTATCCTCTGTACCTGCACGGCACTGATCATCTTACTCTCGGGTGTTTACCCGCCGGGAATGGAGCAAGCGGGGGTGGTGCTGACTCAGACGGCGGTCGCTAGTGTGGTTGGCGAGTGGGGACGGATATTTATTACTGTGGCCTTATACTACTATCTGGGTGAGAATGCGCTCAGTTTCTTTAGCCAGAAGCGTGCGCCTGTAATGATCTATCGTGGCTTGGTCGTAGCGCTGGTTTTTGGGGCTCAATGCAAGATTTGGCAACTGTTTTTGCCTTTGCTGATGTCACCATGGGGCTGTTGGCGATTACCAACCTGATTGCTTTGACGCTGCTGTTTACAGTCGGTCTACGCTTGATGCGTGACTACGATCAGCAGATTAAAGCGGGGATTGTCTCGCCGGTACTGGATGCGAAAAATTTTGCTGATTTGGACCTTGATCCTCAGACTTAGGCGGCGCAAGCAGAGAGGCTGGCTGCCGCCGACAGAGTAAGCGTTAAGTAAGAATGGCCTGTTTCAGGCTGATGTTTTGATTAAAAAAGGGAGGCTTAGCCTCCTTTTTTTGGCCTGCTTAAAATGGCCAGAAAATCGGAATAAAAATAACCCCCAGCAACCAGAAAATACTATTAAGTGGCAAGCCGACTTTTATAAAATCACTAAACTTATAGCCGCCTGCGCTATACACCATCATATTGGTTTGATAACCCACTGGGGTCATAAAACTGGTGGATGCGGCAAAGGTAATCGCAATTAGAAAAGGCGTCGGATCAGCCTCCATCAGCTGCGCGGTAGAAAAACCTATCGGGGTTAATAGTACGGCGGCGGCTGAGTTACTCATCAGCTCACCAAACAGCAACGCCATCAGGTAAAGCACACCGAGTACCACATGCGGGCCCAGATGGCTGACCAAGCCAATACTGTTATCGACCAAGAACTGTGCCGCGCCGCTACTGCTCATGGCAATTCCAAGCGGCAATAGTCCAGCGATTAAGATTACAATTGACCAGTCGGTGCTCTCATAGACATCATCGGCATGAATACAGCCGGCCAGGGTCATAGCTACGGCGCCAGTCAGTGCCGAAATCGCGATGGGCAGCCAACCCAGCGCCGAGACCAGCACTACCGCAGCCATTACAGCGATGGCAAAAGGTGCACGCCAACTATAGGTCTGCGCCGCTTCGCGCTGCGAAATAACAATGACACTTTTATCTTTGCGCAGAGTTGCAAGGTCTTTCTCAGGTAACGCCAGCAGTAAAATATCACCAATACGCAGGCGCAAACTATTCAGTTGATTGCGTATGACCTGTCCACGTCGCTGCACACCCATGACTGAAGCATTATAGCGCCAACTGCGATTGAGCACCGCCAACAGACGTCCAGCCTCGCGTGACTGCGGAGCGATCATCACTTCGGCGAGGACTGATTTTTCTTGTTTGGCGCCTTTCAGTTGAAAGTCGGTTTGTGTATTGAACTCCAGCTTTTGTTCATCTTTCAGTGTTTCAATATCTGACCAGATACCACGGGTCAGTAAAATATCGCCGGCTTGCAGCTCTTCTGAGCGTGGCGACCAATACTTTTCGCCATCACGCAGCAACTCCAGCACATACACATTATAGTTTTTACTGAGATGGGCTTGCTCGACACTAATGCCCAGTAGTTTTGAGTCTTCGGTGACTTTTAGCTCACTAATATAGTGGCCAAATTCATATAGATTTTCCAAGTCGGCACTGCGCACATCGGGTAATAACCAGCGAGCAAAGGTCAGCAAATACAAGCAACCGGCTACTGCGCAAATAGCTGCCAAGGGTAAAAACTCAAACATACTAAAGCCTGGATGCCCTAGATCCTTGGCCACTGAGTTGACCAGCAGATTGGTCGAAGAGCCGATCAGAGTAAAGACGCCAGCCATTTGTGCGACATATGAAAGAGGAATCAATGTTTTCGAGGGTGCCAAACCTACTTTTAAGCTGGCCGCAATCACGATGGGAATAAAGATCGCCACCACGGCGGTATTGTTGACAAAGGGCGCAATCAGGATCAATAAGCCAAAGAGTATTAACATAAACTGCAGCGGTGAGCGCGCCCCGCCCAGCAGCCTTTGTATACCGACGAGAGCACCACTGTTTTGCAGTCCTGCAGCAAGGATAAACATTGCCGCCACGGTGATAGTCGCTGGGTTGCTAAAGCCACTTAAGGCTTGGCTGGGGCTAATTAGATCGAGTAAGGTTAAGCTGACTAAGACCACAATAGCAATGGCATCGACACGCAGCGTCTCGGTCACAAACAGCGCCATAGCCGCTAGGGTAATCAGTAAAACGAGCAAAATTTCAAAGGTCATAAGTGTCTCGCAAACTGGTTTTAATTGCACCAGTGATGATTGTATACAGCTGCGCAGGCGCTATGAGTAGCTTTATTCTCGCGTCGATTAAGGGTCTGGCGTTGCTTGCTGGGCAAAGCGTCGGCCAATCAAGCATAAGCCCATAGCAGCTACGCCAAATACCAGTAGCGCGATAGGCATGGTATGCAGCGAGGGCGGCGCAGCGATACTGGCTAAGAAGCCAATAGTGGCTGCCAGTAAAAATTGGATTAGGCCCATCAGTGATGAAGCAATCCCTGCATGTTGCTGGGTGTGCGCCATTGTCACTGCGGTTAAATTACCGGTAATTAATCCCGACATGGCCATACCCAAGCCCAGCAATATGCTATAGCTCCATAACGCCGTCCAGCCCACTTGCAGTAAGCCTAGCAGCACTAGACCGATGCTAATAAAACCGCCTAAGCCAATTAATAGAATCCGCATGGCACTGTAAAACTTCAATAAACGTAAGTTGATTTGGCTGATAGCAATCATGGTTAGCGCATTCGCGGCAAAGATATAGCTGAACTGGTTGGGCGTTAGTTTAAACATTTCAATAAAAATAAACGGTGAGTTATTGATATAGATAAACAAGCAGCCCAAGGTGCAGCTGGTGGCTAAGGTATAAAAGACGAAGCTTGGATTGCTCAGTTGTATGGCGTAGTTGCGCAGCATACTGCGTGCTGACAGCGGTACGCGGCGTTCTACGGCTAAGGTTTCCGGCAGTAGGCGTATAGTAAAAAAGCCGCAGATGATGCCAAGTAAGGCCAGCACCCAGAAAATTAGATGCCATTCGCCATACAGTAAAATCAGCCCACCCAGCATGGGGGCGGTGATGGGCGCGATCATCATAACTTGCATCAGCATCGAGTAAATACGCGCTGAACTTTGTGGGTCGCAAGTATCAGTGACTATTGCGCGCGAGGCGACAGCGCCGGCAGCGGCGCCAATGGCCTGTAAAAAGCGTGCTACCAGTAAGCCTTCGAAACTGGTGGTCAAGGCTGCAAATAATGAGCCTAAGGTAAACAGGCCAATCCCAATCAATAAGGGTGGCTTGCGCCCAAAGCGGTCTAATAATGGCCCGTATAAGCCTTGGCCAATGCCTAAGCCAATCAGAAAGATGGTTAGCGTTTGTTGTACTTGGCCAGGCGTAATAGCCAAGCTGGTGGCGATGGTTGGAAAGGCCGGTAAGTACATATCAATCGCTGCTGCCACCAAGGCACTGAGAGAGGCCAGCAAGATAATCAATTGCACGCTGATAGGATCTTTAGCAGAGGCTTGAGTAATAACGCTATTCCTTCTCATAAATTAATAAAGGGGGCAGGACCTTACTTTTTTAACAGGGCGCGAATATCCGCTAAGGCACTGTTACCACGGGCAGCTTTAACTTCGACCGGTGCATCTTCCAGACCCTCCCACTGCAAGTCTTCAGCGGGTAACTCATCCAGAAAACGGCTGGGTATACAGTCAATTATTTCCCCATATTGCTTACGTTTACTGGCAAAAGTAAAGGCTAAGTTGCGCCGTGCACGAGTAATGCCGACATAGGCTAAACGCCGCTCTTCTTCAATCGTATCCGCTTCAATACTGGAGCGGTGTGGCAAAATCTCTTCTTCCATGCCCATAATGTAGACGCTGGGGAACTCCAAACCTTTCGACGCGTGCAAGGTCATCATTTGCACGCCCTCAGCACCGTCTTCATCTTCTTCTTGGCGCTCCAACATATCGCGCAAGACCAATTTCGCGATGGCTTCTTCGATGGTCATCTTGCCTTCATCATCACGTTCTAAAGTGTTTTTTAATGCTTCAATTAAAAACCACACATTACTCATCCTGTATTCACAGGCTTTTTCACTGGAACTGTTTTGTCTGATCCAATTTTGGTAATCAATATCGACGATCATCTCTTTTAGCGCATCAATCGGATCTTCGCTAAAACAGCGCTGGCGTAATTTATCCATATAGTGCTTAAAACGCGCCAAGCGTTCGGTAAAACGTGGACTTAAATGTTCACCCAAGCCGATTTCAGCACAGGCCTCATACATAGAGATTTGGCGCTGCGTGGCATAACCGCTGAGTTTTTCTAGGGTGGTCGAACCTATTTCACGACGCGGTACATTTATCACCCGTAAGAAGGCATTATCATCGTCCGGATTAACTAATAAGCGAAAATATGACATCAAGTCTTTGACTTCCTGTCGCCCAAAAAAGCTGGTGCCCCCGGATAAACGGTAGGGGATTTTATGCACTTGCAGCTTGAGTTCCATAATTTTGGCTTGGTAGTTACCGCGGTACAAAATTGCAAAATCACTGTAGGGACGCTGGGTGCGCATATGCTCGGTGAGGATCTCTAAGGCAATACGTTCGGCCTCAGCATCTTCATTGCGGCAACGAATCACGCGGATTTCATCACCATGGCCCATATCGCTCCACAACTCTTTGGTAAACACGTGCGGGTTATTGGCGATCAGGATATTGGCACATTTAAGAATACGACTGGTGGAGCGGTAATTTTGCTCCAGCATCACTATTTTTAATGACGGAAAATCCTCTTTTAATTGCAGTAGGTTTTCTGGACGAGCACCGCGCCACGCATAAATCGATTGGTCGTCATCGCCCACTACCGTGAACTGCGCGCGCTCCTTGACCAGCAGTTTGACCAGCAAATACTGACTGGTGTTGGTGTCTTGGTATTCATCGACCAGCATATAGCGAATCCGATTGCGCCATTTATCCAGCACGTCGGGGTGGTTTTGAAAGAGTTTCACCGGCTGGAAAATTAAATCATCAAAATCCACTGCGTTGTAGGCTTTGAGTGTGCGTTGATAATGGCTGTAGACAATCGCTGCGGTCTGTTCTTTGCCGCCGCGTGCTTGCTCTAAAGCTTGTTCGGGCAGAATTAAATCATTCTTCCATTGGCTGATCAGGTTTTTAACTTCATCAGCCCCATCGTCACCGGCGTATTCTTTTTGCATGATATCGGTGAGCAGGCTTTTTACATCGGAATCATCAAAGATCGAAAAGCCAGGCTTATAACCCAGCAGCGCATGCTCGCGGCGGATGATATTAAGGCCTAGGTTATGGAAGGTGGAGACGGTTAAACCATGGCCTTCAGCGCCGCGTAATAAGGACGATACACGTTCTTTCATTTCGCGCGCGGCTTTATTGGTAAAGGTCACGGCCACAATATAGCGAGCCGAGATGCCGCATTGTTGAATTAAATAGGCGATTTTGCGGGTGATCACGCTGGTCTTACCTGAGCCTGCACCGGCCAGTACCAGCATGGGGCCGCTGATGTAATTGACTGCTTCTTGTTGGCGGGGATTGAGCTTAGACATGCATAGACCAGAATCTTAGAAAGTCACTATTCTAGCATTGAAGTGGTGTGGCGAGGATCTATCGGCTGCGACTGCTTTGGCGAGCGCTGACTGTAGGCTATAAAATAAAAAGGCGCTCATAAAGAGCGCCTTGATAGCAGGTACAAGAGGTTAGCGCACAACGTGTAAGAAGTGCATGTGCTGTTCATACTGATCAAGGATGTCGTCAATCACTTCCTCGCGTGACCAACCCATGATGTCGTAATCTTGCCCACCTTCCATTAGGTGTACTTCTGCACGGAAGTACTTACGCTCTTCACGGTCTTCCAGATCTGCTTCGGTCGTCTCTGGCATGATAAAGTCAGGCTGCACATAAGCGCGTGGGCGAACTTCGTAGATAAAGTTCACTTCCTGATTATGTTGCACTTCAAGCTTACTGCGCTTTTTTTCGTCGCTTATCACTTCAACGCTATAGCCTTGTTTACGCAGTTCGACAGCCACTTCTTCAAAGCCTGGCAAGACCACTTCGTCAATAAAACGATTGACGTGTGAGCGGCGCGGGAACATTACCATGCTACGTAAGCGGCGTTGCCAGCCCCCAGTGCTTTTATGTTGTCGAGAGTAATGGGTGGCACTTTGATGTCTAAGCTCGCGCTTGGTCGAGTCAATATGCAGGGCTTTAAATAAGCCCCAAATCGCTATCAGTAGCACTACAGAGAAGGGTAGCGCACTGGCAATAGTGGCCGTTTGCAACGCAGCTAAACCACCGCTAAGGAGCAGCGCAATAGCGACCACGCCGGTGGATGATGCCCAGAAAATACGCTGCCATAGCGGTGTTTCTGTTTTGCCGCCTGAGGCTAACATATCAATTACTAAGGAGCCTGAGTCGGCTGAGGTGACGAAGAACAGGATCACCATACATACGGCCACCATCGACAGAAATGTCGAGAAGGGGAAGTGCTCTAAGAAGGCAAATAGTGCGAGCGAGCTGTCGGCACTGACAGTCTCGGCCAAGCTGGTCATACCCTCCTTCATAATCAAATGGATCGCAGTGTTACCAAACACAGTCATCCACATAAAGGTAAAGCCTGTTGGTACCAGTAGGATACCGGTGACAAATTGGCGAATGGTACGGCCACGCGAAACGCGGGCAATAAACATCCCAACAAAGGGCGACCAAGAAATCCACCAGCCCCAATACAGTAAGGTCCAGCCGCCTAGCCACTCAGTTGGGTCATAGGCATACAGATTAAATGTTTTGCTGACAATCTCGGATAAGTAGCCGCCGGTGTTTTCCACAAAGCTTTTTAACAGCAGGGCGGTAGGACCGAGAACCAGTACTAAGGTTAATAAAATAACCGCTAAGATAAGGTTTAACTCGGATAAGCGTTTTACGCCTTTATCCAAGCCCGTGGCAACCGATAGGGTGGCCAACGCGGTGATGCTGATAATAAGGATCACTTGAATATTGGTGCCGATCGGCAGGTCAAATAAATAGTTAAAACCACTATTGATTTGTAAAACACCGTAGCCCAAAGAGGTGGCAATACCTAGCACAGTACTGATCACTGCGAAAATATCTACAGCATGCCCAATCGGCCCGTAGATACGCTCACCAATCAGAGGGTACAGCGCTGAGCGTAAGGTTAGGGGTAAGCCGTGCCGGTAGGAGAAAAATGCCAGAATCAAGGCAACCACCGCATACACCGCCCAGGCGTGTAAGCCCCAATGGAAGAAGGTCAGCTTCATCGCTTCTTTGGCGGCTTCAATGGTATTGGGGTCGCCAACCGGTGGTGCAATAAAGTGCATCACAGGTTCAGCCACACCGAAGAACATCAAGCCAATGCCCATACCTGCAGAAAATAGCATGGCGAACCATGAGGCGTTTTTGTAGTCAGGTTCACTATGGTCTGGGCCGAGTTTAATATCACCATAGCGACTGGCGGCTAGGAATACGGTGGCAAAAAGGATGAGCGCAAGGGTCAGGATATAGAACCAGCTGACGTTTTCTACGATCCAGCCTTGTACTTGGCCAAAGAACTCCTGCGAAGACTTTGGGAAAATACTGGCAAATATAACCAATGCCGCAATTAGAGCAGCAGAACCATAAAACACTGGAGGGTTAATGGTTGAGCTGCGTTTTATGGGTGTTTCCATGTGAGTTCCTCAAGGATTAGAATGTGACTGTATTCAAATAAATTATACGAAGTGTTTAGTAAAAGCTCTATAAAGATGCCTTGTCTATGCCAAGTTGAGTGGTGCAGCTGAGTTTATTGTGCTTTAAAAAAAGCCCCCAATAGTGATCGCTCAGCTATTGGGGGCGTTGTCTATCAAAAGCGCTTGAGTTAAATTTAGTCGGTGCGAGAGGTCAGTAGCGCTGGTCTTTCTTTGCGCGTACGTGACTCCAATTGCTCCAGTTGCTCAAGACTTGGTAGGCGTTCACCCTTACGGATAATCAGCGGCTGTGGCGCTTCACGAGTCACCGCAGGCTCACCTGCGCCGACATAACGTGAGTCATCGCGGCGTGGGTTATTGCGTGGGTTGCTGCTTGATCTGCGTTTGTCCGCTGCGGCTGGGCCGGCGCTACGTTCTGTACGGGCTGCAGGGCGAGTTGTACGGGCTTGCGCACCGGCTGCAGGCGCACTGCTATTGGGGCGACGGCCACGACCTTTGTTTTGATAAGGGCTGACGTAATCAACACTGTTACCAAAGTTATCGATGGCATCATCGAGAAACACTTCAGGGTCGCGGTTCTGGGCTTGTGCTGGCGCTGGAGCACCCGCGGCTGCGGCAGGGCTGTTGCGGGTATTACGCGGATTACGTGTACGTGCTGCGGGCTTAGCCGCGCTGCTGCTTTCGCTACGTTCAGCGGGGCGAGCGTCAGGGCGTTTGCCTCGTGGCTTGTCACTAGCGCTTGTTTTATCTGCTGTACGTGGTGCCGCACGACCGCCACCACGCGGTGGACGTGGCGCACGCGGCTCAGGTTTTTCAATTTCAATGCTGCTTGGATCAAAACCTAAGGTGTCGCCTTCTTCGATATTTTGTCGAGTCATGCGCTCAATGCCTTTGAGCAAGCGCTCTTCATCAGGAGCCACCAGAGAAATGGCTAGACCCGAACGACCGGCGCGACCGGTACGACCAATACGGTGTACATAGTCTTCTTCAACGTTAGGTAATTCAAAGTTAACCACGTGTGGTAACTGATCAATATCTAAACCACGTGCGGCAATATCGGTAGCAACTAAGATACGTACGCTACCGGCTTTAAATTCAGCCAAGGCTTTAGTGCGCGCATTCTGGCTTTTATTACCATGAATAGCGGCAGCAGGTAGGCCGTTTTTTTCCAAATACTCAGCTAAGCGATTCGCGCCATGCTTGGTACGGGTAAAGACGAGCACCTGCTCCCATGCACCTAGAGTAATTAAGTGCGCTAAGAGGGCGCGCTTAAGTGATGCTTGAATACGGAACACGCGTTGCTCAATGCGCTCCACCGTAGTGTTCGGCGGCGTGACTTGGATGCGCTCAGGGTTATGCAGCAAGCGCCCAGCTAAGTCGGTAATGTCTTGTGAGAATGTGGCTGAGAACAGCAAGTTTTGACGCTTGCTCGGCAATTTGGCCAAGACTTTTTTCACATCATGAATAAAGCCCATATCCAGCATACGATCGGCTTCATCTAAGACTAAAATTTCAACGCCACTTAAATCGATTTTACCTTGATTGACCAAGTCTAATAAACGACCCGGGCACGCGACTAAAACATCAAGGCCTTTGGCGACCGCGTTGATCTGCGGATTCATGCCAACACCGCCAAAAATACAGGCGCTGACAAAAGGTAAATCACGCGCATAGAGTCTAAAGCTGTCATGCACTTGCGCCGCCAGTTCACGTGTTGGGGTTAATACCAAAACACGGGGCTGACGCGGGCGGTGGCGTTGTTCGCGATCGGGTTTACCGTTGGGGAACAGACGCTCTAAAATCGGCAAAGCAAAACCACCGGTTTTACCGGTACCGGTTTGTGCGGCAACCATCAGGTCGCGACCTTGCACTGCAGGGGGAATGGCCTGTAATTGCACAGGTGTTGGAGATGTATAGCCGGCAGCTTCAACGGCGTTAACCAGGGTCTGCGATAGACCTAGGGCAGAAAATGACATGCAGTCTTCCTGTTTGTCGGCGACCCGCCGACTTTGGGGCGCAAAATTATAAATGCTCCATACAAGTGCATAGATAATGCTATGCACTCCATCCACAAATCATGTCCTGCGCTGGGCATCAAACTGGATGGAGGTATATCGCTATAGTGGCACTTAGGCCTTATTTAAGCGGTTAAGCTTGAGATTATCCCAAACAGCTAAACTGGGTTCAGCCTGGTTAAGTGTGTAGAAGTGCAATCCAGGTGCGCCACCCTCTAATAGGCGTTCACACATAGTGGTAATCACTTCTTCACCAAAGGCTTGGATGCTTGCTGTGTCATCGCCGTACGCTTCGAGTTGTTTGCGTATCCAGCGTGGTAGCTCAGCACCACAAGAATCGGAAAAACGTGCCAATTTACTGTAATTGGTAATTGGCATAATGCCAGGCACGATTGGGATATCGATACCGAGTTTACGCGCTCGCTCAACAAAATAGAAGTAACAATCGGCATTAAAAAAATATTGAGTGATCGCACTGTCGGCGCCAGCCTGCACTTTACGTGCGAAATTTTGCAGATCAATTTCAAAATCGCGGGCTTGTGGGTGCATTTCAGGATAGGCCGCTACTTCGATATAAAAGTGATCGCCGGTCTCATGGCGGATAAATTCAACCAGTTCGTTGGCGTAGCGTAATTCACCGTTGGCCATACCCATACCCGATGGCAGGTCACCACGTAGGGCGACAATGCGTTGAATACCGGCGTCTTTATACAGGTGCAGCAATTCGCGTAAATCATCTTTGCTATCGCCAACACAGGATAAGTGCGGAGCGGTAGGGACTTTAATCTCACCATCCAGCTGTAAAACAGTGCTTAGGGTACGGTCGCGGGTTGAACCACCGGCACCGTAAGTGCAAGAGAAAAACTCAGGATTATAGGTGGCCAGCTTCGCTGCGGTGGCTAATAGTTTCTCATGGCCAGCGTCGGTTTTAGTGGGGAAAAACTCAAAACTAATACGAGGTTGATTGCTCATAGAATAAGACCCTAAAGGTTAAAGAGTGTGGGCAGTCAAATATGCACAAGGGGTGGATAACCACCCCTTGTCGGCAACTTAATAGCGGTAGGTTTCTGGCTTGTAAGGGCCGTCAACTGGAACGCCAATGTAGTCGGCTTGCACATCAGTGAGGCGGGTAATCACTCCACCAAAACCTTTCACCATTTCTAAAGCAACTTCTTCGTCGAGTTTTTTCGGCAATACTTCAACAGTTAACGCCGCGGCTTTTTGCTCAGCATTTAATTGCGCAAATTTACGTTCAAATAAGTGCATTTGTGCGAGTACTTGGTTAGCAAATGAGCCATCCATAATACGGCTTGGGTGACCTGTAGCATTACCCAAGTTGACTAAGCGACCTTCTGAAAGCAGAATCAAGTAGTCGTCGTTGCGTGGATCAAATGGGCCGGCACCAGTGCGGTGAACTTTATGCACCTGTGGTTTAACTTCTTCCCACACCCAGTTTTTACGCATAAAGGCGGTGTCGATTTCATTGTCAAAGTGACCAATATTACACACCACCGCACGTTTTTTCAGGGCTTTAAGCATGCCTGCGTCGCAGACATTAGCGTTACCGGTAGTGGTGACGATTAAATCGATTTTACCCAGTAATGCGCTATTGATGCAGGCATCAGTGCCGTCATTGTTGCCATCAATATAAGGTGAAGCCAACTCATAACCGTCCATGCAGGCTTGCATAGCGCAGATGGGGTCAACTTCAGAGACTTTAACAATCATGCCTTCTTGGCTGAGTGATTGCGCAGAACCTTTACCCACATCGCCGTAACCAATGACCAGCGCTTGTTTACCGGATAAGAGGTTATCGGTACCACGTTTGATCGCATCGTTTAAGCTGTGACGGCAACCGTATTTGTTGTCGTTTTTGCTTTTAGTGACTGAGTCATTGACGTTGATGGCTGGTACTTTAAGCGTACCTTTTTCCAGCATTTCTAGCAGGCGGTGTACACCCGTGGTGGTTTCTTCAGTGACGCCGTGCACCTGCTCTAACATCTGCGGGAAGCGATCGTGCAAAATAGCGGTTAAATCGCCGCCATCATCCAAAATCATATTGGCAGCCCAAGGTTGGCCATCTTTTAGGATAGTTTGCTCGATGCACCACTCATATTCTTCTTCCGTTTCGCCTTTCCAGGCAAACACGGGAATACCTGCAGCCGCAATGGCCGCGGCCGCTTGGTCTTGGGTTGAGAAAATATTGCAGCTTGACCAGCGTACTTCGGCGCCCAGCTCAGTTAGGGTTTCAATCAGTACGGCGGTTTGGATGGTCATATGGATACAGCCGAGGATCTTTGCGCCTTTCAGTGGCTGTTCGCCAGCGTATTTGCTGCGTAAACCCATGAGGGCAGGCATTTCAGATTCAGCAATAATAATTTCACGACGGCCCCAATCGGCCAGTGACATATCAGCAACTTTATAATCAGTAAAACCAGCAACAGCGCTCATAAAATGAGTTCTCCATTCGTAATTAGCGAATGGGCGCCGTTTGCAAATATGCAGTTGTCTAGACAACTGGAAGGCAACTTTTTCGAGCCTGACAGGAGAATCCTGCTGCAGCGCCCCTCGAATCTGTTGGCGGTCACGGCTGAGCCGTAATGCGCGGCTGATTATAGCGAGGCTTTGCCAATTGCCCAAGGGGTAAGCGCTGAAGAATTGAGTCTCTGACACATATTTGTATTAAGGTAGCGGTTGAATCTATAAAAATAATTGTTTTCGGAGTAGTTATGACAACTGCGTATTGGTGCGTGTTAATTGCTCTTCTTCTGCCCTATGTAGCAACTGTGTTTGCAAAATCAGGTGCGGGCGGCTTTAAACCCAAGCACAATCATGACCCACGAGAGTTTTTAGCAACCGCACAAGGTGCGGCTAAGCGTGCTAACAATGCCCAGAAAAACGGTTTTGAAATCACCCCAGGATTCGCCGCAGCAGTGATTATTGCGCATCTGGCTGCGGTTGCCGAACAAGGGCTTATCGACCAGTTGGCCATCGCTTTTGTGTTCAGCCGAGTGCTGTATACTTGGTGCTATATTGCTGATTGGGCACTGTTGCGCTCGTTGGTCTGGTTTGTGGGGCTCGGCTTAATTATCAGCTTATTTGTAGTCTCGGCTTAGGCACCGGTGATCTTTTGCATCAGCTGCCCGAGCTGTTGCATTGCCTGTTCGCTGCGCTCATCCCAAGGATAGCCGTAGCTTAAGCGGATACAGTTTTTAAAGCGCTGCGTGGCAGAGAAAATTGGCCCTGGCGCTAGACTGATACCCGCGTGTAATGCTTGCTGAAAAAGCATCAGCGAGTCGATAGAGTCTGGCAGCTCAAACCATAGAAAGTAACCACCTAGCGGTCGTGTGACGCGTGTTCCTATGGGGAAATAACGCTCGGCAGCGTCTAACATCGAGGCTTGCTGATTTTCTAAGGCATGCCGTAGACGGCGTAAATGCAAGTCATATCCACCGTATTGTAAGTAGTCTGCGAGGGCTGCTTGCGATGGGATGGCCGGTGAAATAGTGGTCATTAAGCGTAAGCGCTTAATCTGTTCTGCGAAACGCCCGGCGGCGACCCAGCCAACGCGATAACCGGGTGCTAAGCATTTTGAAAATGAACTGCAATGCATCACCAAACCACAGCGGTCATAGCTTTTTATCGAGCGGGGTGGCGCCGCGCTAAAATACAGTTCGGCATACACATCGTCTTCGATTAGCGGCACTTGATGGGTGCGCAGCAGTTCGTACAGCGCCTGTTTTTTCTCGTCATGCATGCTGGCGCCAAGAGGGTTTTGTAAGCTACTCATCAGCCAGCAGACTTTAATCGGCAAACTCTCCAAGGCAATCTGCAAACTGCCTAGGTCAATACCTTCGCGTGGGTGCACCGGTATTTCTACGGCTTTGAGTTGTAAGCGCTCAAGCATTTGTAGGCATGCATAAAATGCCGGAGCTTCAATCGCAACTAAATCGCCAGGTTGGGTCGTGCATTGCAAGCAGAGGCTGAGTGCTTCTAAAGCGCCGTTGGTGATGATTAATTCATTGGGCGGTAAAAACATTCCGTTACGGCTGTAACGCAAGGCAATTTGCCGCCGTAAATTAGGATTGCCATCGGTCATGTCGCTGATAATGGCATGCGCGGGCATGGCTTTCATGCTTCTCGATAAACTGCGCGTGAGACGTGCCAGTGGAAACAGTTCCGGGCTTGGGAACGCCGAACCAAAGGGCACGGTACTTGCGTCACGCAAGGAATCCAGCACCGAAAAAATCAACTCACTGACACCCACCTCGTGGCTTTCTATTTGTTGCTGACTCAGTTGTGGTTCGTCTAAACGTGGCATGCCGTTGTCACGTACAAAGTAGCCGGAGCGTTCTTTGGCGCGCAGTAAACCGCGACTTTCCAGTAAATAATAGGCTTGAAACACTGTGGAGGGGCTGATGCCATAGGTGCGACTGGCTTGTCGCACCGAAGGGGCTTTTTCTCCCGGAGCCAGAATGCCGGTGTGAATTAATTGCGCAATTTCTGCTGCCAGTTTTTCATAGCGCTTCATAGCAGTGTCTCCATGGCTGCAACGGCACCCCCCGATTAACGCGCAAGTGGTGCTGTGAAATTACTGGCACTGCTGCTGAAAATACTCGGGTTAGCCGTGTCTGAGACAGTAAAGATCAGCGGTGTTAATGCCGTAGAAGCCTCTTCTAACTGGCTGACAGTAATGGCTACTGTGGCGATTTCTCCGGCGCCTAACTGTACCTGTTTGGGGGCGCTGAGGCGTAGATTTTTCGGTGCTTGCATGTCGATACGGTAATCTTGCGGGTGTTGCGTTTTGTTGATGATCTTTAACAGATAAATGTTTTCAATCTGTCCGTCATTGTTCTCGCGAAACATCAGACGATCTTTACTGACATCTAGGGCGACTAATGCGCGGTTCTCTAAGCCCCAATAGATCCCAGCAAACATCAATAATAACGTGGCGGCATAACCGATTAGGCGCGGGCGCAACCATTGTGTTTGTTGACCTGCGAGCGCGCGTTCTGATGTGTAACTGATCAGGTTCGGTGCATAGCCCATTTGCGCCATGACATCGTTACATACAT